>Ga0114964_10000013_pt1 | contig 119386 bp, 148 predicted proteins | sample C_131016_MF_Meta_FD_92638 | JGI IMG/M metagenome (GOLD analysis project Ga0114964, IMG submission 92638) | Freshwater microbial communities from Lake Croche, Canada to study carbon cycling - C_131016_MF_MetaG | ecosystem: Environmental > Aquatic > Freshwater > Lake | place: Lake Croche... | reverse complement strand
TGTGTTCCTTGTGCGCCTTGAGTTCCCTGAGTACCCTGCACGCCTTGTATGCCTTGAGTGCCTTGCGTACCTTGAACGCCCTGTGTTCCTTGTGCTCCTTGTGTTCCCTGCACACCTTGAATGCCTTGTGTACCTTGCGTTCCTTGAGAACCTTGAATGCCTTGAGTTCCCTGAGTACCTTGAGTGCCTTGTATGCCTTGAGAGCCTTGAATCCCTTGAACACCTTGAGTGCCTTGAGTTCCTTGTGTCCCTTGAGTACCCTGATTGCCTTGCGATCCTTGTATTCCTTGTATTCCTTGACGTCCTTGAGTGCCTTGAGTTCCTTGTGCGCCTTGAGGCCCTACAATTTGTCCAACGTCAGAAAATCCTGCAACAGCACCAGATCCAGTATAAACCCACAAATGACCTGTATCAGTAGCAATCCAACCATCACCTTTTGCTGGAGTTGGATCAATTGCATTAAAATTAGGAACTGTAGCGGACGCAATGCTGCCCATGATATTGACAGAGGTACCGTCATTACCTTTAATTCCTTGCGCGCCTTGAGTGCCTTGTATTCCTTGAATACCTTGCGTACCTTGAGTTCCTTGAAGACCTTGTGTACCTTGTACTCCTTGTGTCCCTTGAACTCCTTGAATTCCTTGCTGACCCTGTGAGCCTTGTGCACCTTGTGTGCCTTGTATTCCTTGAATACCCTGTGTACCTTGAGTGCCTTGTATACCCTGAGTTCCCTGAACTCCTTGAATGCCTTGAGAACCTTGTGTGCCCTGATTTCCTAAAGATCCTTGCGTACCTTGAATACCTTGTTGACCCTGCGTACCTTGAGTTCCTTGACTGCCTTGAGTACCTTGACTACCTATAGTTCCTTGTGCGCCTTGTATTCCTTGAATTCCTTGAGTGCCTTGTGCGCCTTGAATTCCTTGACCTCCTTGCGATCCTATTGATCCTTGAGTACCTTGACTTCCTTGAGATCCTTGAATTCCCTGAGAACCCTGAGATCCTAGTAATCCTTGTATACCTTGAGTTCCTTGCAAACCCTGTACGCCTTGAGAACCCTGCGTTCCAATAGAACCTTGTATTCCACCAGTTTGAGATCTCCACGCTTCACCGTCCCACGTCCAAACGTGACCTCCCGCCGAATAGGTTTGACCAGTGTGAGTAGGAATTGGAAAATTCAGTGACATATTTGTATAAATTACTACTATTTATATGGTTTCTATTAGTAATAATTGATTGTTATCGAATCAAAGTGTCCGCTTGTCATAGTGTAACATAGCCCCAGGAAACTGTTTGACTTGATCCACTGGAATTGTTAATTACAAAATCAAATCTATTGGATGTGGTAGTTGATACAACCGCAGTTGATATTGTGCCTTCGGCTCCTATGATTTGTGTTGGCATAGTTGTTAATAGTATTGGGCTTCCGCCACCGGTGTAGTTGTATGCTCGTTGAGTGCCCAGAACTGGCACATTAGTATTAGTAACGCTTACAGTGGCCTGATATGCAAAGATGCCATTCGGAATATTGCATCTGACCCATAGTTGATAATTACCGTTTGTGGGAACTGTGATACTGTAAGTATTTGTACCAGTGGCCACCGTCCATGAGCCTGTGGTTTTGTCAGCTCCTTGAGCACCTTGAATACCTTGAATACCTTGAATGCCCTGTGCGCCTAAAGTGCCTTGAGATCCAGTTATTCCTTGAATACCTTGTACACCTTGTGTTCCTATACCTGCAGAACCTTGAGACCCAATTGAACCTTGGACACCTTGTACTCCTTGAATGCCTTGTGATCCAGTTCCTGCAGAACCTTGCAAGCCTTGCATGCCAGCAACAACTGCATCAACCCATTGTGACGAGTTGCCATCATTGTAATAAATTCTTAATTGGCCTAAAGTAGAATCCCACCAAAGATTTCCATCGTTTGCAGAATTAGGCGGTGTTACTGCAATAGTAACTGCAGGTCCTTGATAACCTTGAATACCTTGTACGCCTTGTGCTCCTTGAATACCGTAAGTACCTTGTGTGCCTTGTTCTCCTTGAGTACCTTGTTCGCCCTGTGCGCCTTGAGTACCTTGAGTTCCTTGTGAACCAACAGTACCTTGAATACCTTGACGCCCTTGAATTCCTTGAGTACCTTGAGTGCCTTGAGTACCTTGAGTTCCCTGAACTCCTTGCACGCCTTGCTCGCCCTGTGCTCCTTGAGTACCTTGTGTACCTTGAATTCCTTGTACACCTTGCTCGCCTTGTAGACCCTGCGCGCCTTGAGTTCCTTGTATACCTTGATTACCATTTGCTCCCTGCGCGCCTTGTGTACCACTAGTACCACTAGTACCACTAGAACCTTGAACACCCTGAAGACCTTGACTGCCAGCTGCTGCAAATAATGCCCATTCGCTTGGATCATTTGCAGGATCAGTATATACATTAGTAGTTGTTACTAAACTGATGTAAGTATTATTATTTAAAGGAGATACTGCAACAGTTTGAGCGACATAGGAGCTTTGTATCCAGGTACCAATAAAGTTTAAGACGGTACCTTGCGCTCCTTGAACACCTTGCGCGCCATCATTACCTTGAACACCTTGTTCACCTTGAATACCTTGAGCGCCTTGAGTGCCTGCGCCAGTTGCTCCTTGCGTACCTTGAGTTCCACCAAAGCCTTGAACGCCTTGAAAACCCTGAATACCCATTTCACCAGCGATAACGGCATCAACCCATTGCGACGAGTTGCCGTCGTTATAAAATATACGCAGTTGACCAACCGTATTATCCCACCAAAGATTTCCATCAACTGGTGAGAGTGGAACTGTTGGAGAAATAATGACTGCAGGTCCTTCAGTACCTTGAACACCTTGGACACCTTGATAACCTTGAAGACCAGCAGTTCCTTGAATACCTTGTTGTCCTTCAGTACCTTGAACACCATCATTACCAGTAAGACCGACGTCGCCTTGAGTGCCTTGTGACCCTTGAATTCCTTGTCTTCCTTGTGTACCCTGAGTACCTTGAATCCCTTGTTGACCTTGGGCACCTTGAACTCCTTGAGTTCCTTGAACACCTTGGATACCTTGCTCGCCTTGAGTGCCTTGTGCACCTTGAGCGCCTTGTATTCCTTGAACACCCTGCTCTCCTTGTAAACCTTGTGTGCCTTGTCTGCCCTGAATACCTTGGCTACCTTGAGTGCCATCGGCGCCTTGATATCCACTCGTACCTTGAATACCCTGTGCACCTTGTACTCCTTGGGTTCCAGAAGTACCATTGATACCTTGAATACCTTGATAACCTTGCGAACCAGTAGTACCTTGACTACCTACTATCTGACCTACATCGGAGAATCCAGCGACTGGTCCAGTTACAGTATAAACCCAAAGATGACCTGTATCATCAGCTATCCAAGCATCACCTAAAACTGGAGGTGGAGTAATAGCGCTAAAGTTTTCTACAGTGGCACTAGTTACACTGCCTTTAATTGAGATAGACTGACCATCTTTACCTTGGATACCTTGAAGACCCTGAATGCCTTGTATACCTTGAGAACCTTGGGCGCCATTAACTCCTTGATAGCCAGAAGTACCTTGAGTACCTTGCGCGCCATTTATTCCTTGATAACCTGCGGCACCTTGCGCACCTTGAGTTCCATTGATTCCTTGATAACCACTCGCGCCTTGAGTTCCTTGCAACCCATCGGATCCTTGATAACCGCTAGATCCTTGTACGCCTTGAGCTCCTTTGGCACCTTGAATACCATTGGTGCCATTTACGCCCTGCGCACCTTGTAAATTTAATATCCCTACCGCACCATTTGCGTTCTTATAGTATAAAACGCCATCCGCATAATTGAGCGCTAATTCACCATACGACAAGTCCCCACCACCGGGAATTTTCCCAGGTATAGACGATTTCTTAAAAAGGATATTTGTTCCTTTAGTTGACATATGGTGAGTAAAAACTCAATCAAAAAGCAGATAAAAATCCACTTTATAGATGTGATTCAGTTAAGAGAGTTAAGATGTATTAAAATGAGCCGCCATCGACGATTGTGTGTTGGTTGTTTGCTAAAACTGTTGCTATCCATTTCTGTCTAGTACCATCATAAATTAAAAGTGCGCCATCCTCTGCTCCTGCTAAATCTACATCAATCAATGATGATAAAGAACGAAGATTGCCTAAAGTGATTGTTCTAGCTTGAACAATAATCTGTCCAGAGATCGTAGAACGAATTCTTTGCTGAGGAGTGATTTTTGCAGTTATGTTAGCCATGTTATTACCAAACAACTATGACTACGCCAGCAGAGCCATCGCCGCCGTCGATTGAGCTTTCTCCTCCTCCACCGCCGCCTGCTCCTACGTTTGCAATGATTGCATTTAAACCGCCTGAGAATTGATTTCCGCCATTGCCTGCACCAATATTACCTTGACCCGCGATTGCTCCACGACCTGCACCGCCACCTCCGCCAGATCCATACATGACGTTCACTCCTGAAATTTGACTTTCATAACCAAGTCCTCCACCGCCTGCGCCGTTGCCATCGACTGAGCCTCCTCCTCCTACGGCACCACCGCCACCACCGCCACCAGGTCCAACCGCTCCTCCACCGTAATTGTAACCGAGTCCGCCTCCCTCGCCTTGTGCGTCTGTGCCTAAGCCAGAACTACCTGTTGAGTAAGCTCCTCCACCACAACCACCATTGCCAGCAGTTGCATGAGCGGATCCAGGCCCTGATCCACCGAATCCACCACCTAGAGCGACTAAAGTGCCGAACGAAGAATTTCCACCGGCCGTACCCACTGCGCCGTATGCAGAAGCGCCTGAACCGCCTGAACCTACTATGACTGGTATACTTGAATTAGGAATGACCGCAAAGGTTTGATGACCGACATCAAAGTTTCGAATAACTCCGCCTCCGCCTCCTCCACCACCTGCCCAATTACCACCGCCTCCGCCTCCTCCTACAACTAAAACATTTACTGCATTTACATTTGAAGGCACCGTCCACGATCCACTCGCCGTAAATACCTGCATTCCATGAGAGTTGTCAGGTAATGTAATACGTGGATCTACATCAACTTGTCCTTCCACCACACGAGTGACTAAGTTATCGATACTTATGATTTCTACATCGTAAAGATAACGACCTGCCTTCATCGTGGCTGTTTGCGAGTGTGTTAATGAGATCTGTATATTACCACTCGTAGGATCTGGTATAGAAGTAGTAAAAACGATTGAATTTCTAGAAGTATACGTCTTTCTTATTTGACCACGAGCGGTGAAACCTGTTAAATCCAAGGTTAAACCGTCTACACCTTGCACTCCTATGACAGCTGAGAAGTCTGAACCCTGATCAATAGATATGTTAGCGTAGATAGCCATTAGTGGTAATAATGACTATTTATATGATAAACTATCTATAAAATTTAAAAACCTAGATGTTTTGATCTTATAAATTTTAAGTCAAAAGTAGTATAAGATATAGGAAATTCAGTGTTTTTATCTCTAAATGGACTCTGGGAAGGTGCACAAAGCCTCCATCCTTCAGTCCATTTTTGTGTCATATACTCAAAATTAGTAAGATTTACTTGATGTAATTGATCGTGCAGTTTACTATCACTCTTTGCAGTCTGCCTACCATGAGTATGGTAATCTTGTTTATTACCATCTCCATGCAAGTAATTCCCTTGTAAGGACATGATCCTACGAATAGGTTTTACTAGGAATCGCATGAAATAGTCAGCATCCTCGTTATAAGCAGGATATAGATTTTCATCAAATAAACCATAGTTCATTATGACGTGATCTCGGATAAGAAATAAGTCCCAACTACCGATGCCATGATCTCCCTCGTGCGCGTGAATCATACCCACCATGGGTTCACGAAGAGTGGCTAAATGCATCTCGGCTAAGAGCCCAGGCGTGAACGCAACGTCATCATTCATGATGATCCAGTAAGGAGCTTTGATATACGACTTGATCATCAAGTTCCAAGACGCGGGTACTCCTAAATTACACGCCATGTGAAGGACACGAATCTTTCCAATAAATTTATGAGGCACCGCTGCAATCTCATCCAGTTCTTTATCGATTATGCCACGACCATTATTGTTAATGATCAAGAACTCTTTCACTGGATGATCCACACTTTCAATGAGCCTCTTGACCCACTTAGTGTTATTTACCACTGCGGTGCCTAACATCGGTATTGGTTCAAAGACGTGTGTAGTATCCATAAATTGAGAAAGAGATGTCTTCTTACCATAGTTCTGCCACCACTTCGTTGCAGACTTTTCAGAGATATCATTATATTCCTTTACCTTTTTTTGACCTGCAATAAACGTACTTGAGAAAGTATTCTTCTCAGTAAAGATAGGGAATGTGTATACGTGAGGTTCTGCTGGGAAATAAATCAAGTTCTCCACGATAGGCAAAGCCCTTGGATCTCCAAACACATTCAGTACAAACTGATTGTTTACGTAATAATGATCTAGTAAGAACTTAGCGTAATCTCTTGTTAAGAGATAAGCAGTCACTGACCAATTGTTAGTAATGCGTGGACGAAACTTTACTTCCTCAATGTCGTGCGGCTTGATTAATGCCAACTGCATACACTTCCATCCTTTAGGCAAAGCCTCAACCATCTCTGACCATAAGAAACTCCAATACTCACAGTTATCGAGATTGACATCATCTTCCAAGAATAATGCGGTATCACTATCAGATGTTTCTAACCAAGTCTTAATCATCTGAATATGACCCATCGAACACGCCACATCTCCAGAGGATAAAGCATCAAAATAAGAACCACGAACTAATGGATTATTCTTCAGATCAGTCTTGCGACCGTCGAAGCCTAGAATCATAGTCGTATTCTTTATAAAATACTTGTCAAATTGATCTTGTATGCACTTTTGACGCTCGGTCTCACCCGCGAGTGAGAGATAATAAATTGGAGGAACACCTTTCAAAGGATTCATAATAATATACTAGTATATATTAGAGATATTGATCTACATTCTGCTTCATAAACTTTAAGTTGTTTATGGCAGCATTCTTATGAGTTGCGTCTAATTTATATTGAGTTAATAAAATCTTTAATAAGTCGCGAGATTCTTCACAAAGACCTACCCACCAAGCGCTGATTGCCTTTTCAAAGATCATGCCATATTTGCCAGGGTACTCAACATTGGTTCGTAAGGGCGCTAAATTAAAGTCGCAATGATTTTCTCCAATCGTAGCGAGCGTATAGCAGTTTACCCAACCCTCAACGGTGCTGTCTCTCTCCCACCAGCGAGCTAATAAGAAATACGCCTCTGGGCGCTTTGGAAGTACAGTGATCGCTCTTTGCAGCAATCCACGAACTGATAAGCCGCGCGTACCTTGTCGTAAGAAACAAAGTGCTGCTTTAACTAAAGCTTCATACTGAAGTAATGGATCTGGTGCGCGTTCCGCAGTACGGATATAATATGACACCGCTGAAGCAGTTTGATTCAAGCGATCGTAATATAGTGCGAGTGCAAAGTTTGACTCGGCGTCATTAGGATTATCTATAAACTTATAGAGTAGATTTTCAATTTCAGATTTAATAGGATTCATTGGTTCGTATATCCAACAGTTTTCAGAGATCTTAAAGTTAGGAATGAGTTCTTTGACTGCCTTATATACACCGCCGAACTCAGGATTATCAGGATAGCAATCGTGCCCAGCTATTACACCAGTTTTCTTTAGTTTTGGTAGCCAAGCCTTTATATCATTCTTTACGTCCTCGTATTCGTGTGAGGCATCAATAAAGATAAAGTCTAATGTGTTGTCAGCAAATTGTTGTGCAGCTTGTACTGAAGTCAACCGGAGTGGTTTGTACTTACCATCCACAGGACTCATGTTCTTAATAAAGATGTGGTAAAGATCTTTTAGTTCATCCTTATTTGCTTCTTGGTGTTCAATCGAGCCTTGCCAAGTATCAACACACATGAACTCAATCTGTTTATCATTATTAATGATCTCAGTGGCCATATAAGCCGCTGATCTACCTTTCCAAGAACCAATCTCTACAAACTTACTGCCATCTGGGAACTTGCGTACCATCTCTGCGTATAACTCAGGGAATGTGAACCAGTTCTCACCAAACTGCGGTTGGTCATAGAAATGCTTAATCTTGACAGGTAAGAGGTAATCTTGCACTAAAGGTAATTCAAAGATTTTTTGTGGTAACTTTGATGTAGGATAATACTTTAATACGTGATCCTCGCGACCTAACGGATCGGTTGATCCATCCTTTGCCTTATAAGAATCCATGAAATCAACGATCTTCGTTTTATCAGACCCACCACCGACGGCACCAGCGATGAAGTCGCCATGATCTGCTAATGACTTTATCTTTGTTTGCATGCGCGCTGCATTACCCATCCAACTAAAGTGCCAACCAGCTTTCTCAATAACACCATTGTCTATTAAATAAGTATCAGTAAAGCTAATGTCATTCTTGCCTCGTGTGTATGATTCGCGGATCTGACTTAAAGAATATTTTTCTACATGCTTTCTTAAGCACATGAATGGTGCGTTCCAATCACGAGCGTTACCACTCTTATCTACCACCTGAAGGTCTGCGCGGCAATTCAAGTAAGCCATTGGTATACGAATGATACGATCTGGATATCTTAAAGCAGACTCGGCATAATACTTCACTGAGACTGGATTCATGATCTCGTCACAGTCACTTATGATAGCGACTGTGTTATTATCATTTAAGAAGCTGCGTGCAGCATCGCGTTGAGCGTTCTCACGCCTCCAATTGCTTAATCCTTTGTCGCTTGGTAATTTAACTTTAATAAGCTTGATCTTATCTAAAGGTATACCAAGTTCTTTCAAGGTATCAACGCAGGTCATTGGCTTAGGATCGCCAGTATGAGTGACGTCACCTTCACAAATGATGAACTCGTCTACTACGTCTTTTAATAAATTGTAACGTAGTTGTAAGAGTTCTTTTTCGTTATAATATGGAAAACAATCAATTATTTTCATTTATAAAATCCATTATGACTTTGATAGGACAACGAAGTATATATGCGGCATTATCTTGGAAGCCAAAAGTAATTAAGACGTCCGACTCATTATAATGACACATGCCGATAGCAAACTCGACATGCGCGTGCATGAAGAAGAAATCCTTTGATGACTTTACTATATTCCACTTATCGTCCCAAATGATAAAGCGATGGTGATATACTGCATCTTTTCTACCTACTTCAGACTTAAATAAGTCAACCTCATGAGTAATCGCCATGTGATAGCCATTGCCCATAGGTATAAGCTGTGTACCGCCACGAAGATCTCTACGCACTTTAGGATCCGTGTCTTGCATCACGACTGTCGTAGAAGTTCTAGTGTCAAGATTTGCCCTAACTACTTCTGTAGGAGTACACCACTTAATAAAGTGATAAGGCATGTCAAGAATAGGCATCCAATTCTTTTCACAGTAAGCGTTTGGATCTTTTGGTGTAGGAATACGAAAGCGTGATACTTCCTTGACTGCATCAGGAGTGACTACGATCTCGGAGAGTTCCATACGACCTTGGCCATTCGTAGTTGTATCACGGCGAACTCCAGCGATATAAAGCTTTCCTTCCCAACGCATTAAGCGAACGTCCTCACAACCAATAAACTCCCACTTTGGCTCATACGTATCTCCAAAGCTCATATCGATCTTATTGTAACGAGTGATGTTTAACTGGTCGTCCATCTCACAGTACCAGTTAGTCGTACGTAGCTTTAAGTCATTCTCAGGGTGTAAGTACGTCAATGGACCCCAAGGATGTAAGAATACCTTATTCTCTGAATGATAGAAGGTATAATTTACATGACGGATGTTTACAAGAATCTTTCCGTTATCATTTAGAACGGAAGGATTCATGAGACCAGTACCGCCAGTGAGTTCCGAAGGAATAATCAGGGGCTTGATTGAACCACCTGCTTGAATTGCAGCTTTTACGAAATTATTCATAGTATATTATAATAAAGTAGTGTCTTATACGAGTACATTACTATATATTCACTTCCTTATAAGAAGTAAATTACGAAATAAACTTTTTTTATCAATTAAGCGATCTTTGGATCGATCGGTATCTTTGGCTCAAGTATAGGACGCCCGTTATGATCTGTCCAATCAGTATCAATGATATGAGGATCATTACGTTCACCTACGACCATCCAATTAACCGTAGAAGTTGCATTACTGTCTTGACAGCTAATCGTCAAAGTACTTCCAGATACTGAACCTCTTACTCCTGACCAATCGGTCTGATTTGTCACAAACACTTGACAGTTTTTACAAAGCGCCGCAAATGTACCACTAGTCATTCCAAAGTGTGAATCGATATTGACCGATGTCGTTCCTGCAGAAAGAACTGCAGTTCCACGATAGATCAAGTCACAGTATGGACCTTCAATAAATGAGTGATAGAGATAATTAGTCTTGGACAGCGCTGGTAATGGATGATTGATCTTAAATGAACCAGACGCCTTTGATAAAGCACCGCCAAAACTTGCGTCTCCATTTCCGTATAACCAAGTCTTTGCGCCTTGACCATAAGATAAATCAGTTAATCCAAGACCATAATTAGTACTACCACCTTGATTATATCCATTCGTGTAAATTACTGCAGGTCCTACGATACCGGATTGTAGCCAAGCTAAGCCTCCACTCGTCAAACTTACTGAAGAACCGCCACCGCTACTCGTAAGATTCACCGTATCAAAGGTAGGAGCACTCGTCGTATTTAATAATTGATTTGCGCTTGGGCCAGCGGTTCCTTGAGTACCTTGAGTACCAGTTCCAGTTGTACCTTGAGAGCCAGTGATGCCTTGTCTACCTTGGGTACCCTGAGTGCCTGCACCTATCGCACCTTGAGTACCTTGAGTACCAGCCGCGCTTGTTCCTTGAGCGCCTTGAGTGCCTGAACCAGTTGTACCTTGGATACCTTGAGCTCCTTGCGTACCTTGAGTTCCTGCACCTGCTGTGCCTTGCGTACCTTGAATGCCTTGAATACCTTGTACGCCTTGTGTACCACCGCCACCGCCGCCACTAATAGTTGCGCTTGAAACACTTAAAATTCTTCCTTTACCATCAACATTAATGACAGGTACAGTCGTGGTTGAACCGTACGTACCAATATTGCTATTTACTGACTGTAAAGTTAGAGCTACCGATCCAACATTAGTTGATCCATCGATGCTGAAACTACCTGTCGCATCTCCACCAGTAAAGGAAACCGTCCTTGAGCTCGCCCAATTAGAAGCAGATGACGCATTTCCTACAAGATTTCCAGTGAATGTTGTGGCTTGGATAGAAGTAAGACCGCTCAATGAAGATGCAGTACCGCCTAAAGACACGTTCGTTGATCCAAGAGTCAGAGAACTATTTAATAGTTTTGAGTTAGCAATTGATCCAGCTAACATTGCACTGCTTACAGTGCTGGTATCGCCAGTTGTCACAAGAGTTCCAGTCGTGGCTGGAATCGTAATGACGGTGCCAGTTCCTGCAACAGCGGTAGGTACGAGTTGTATTGAACCTGAGGTTGAGCCAGGCAGTGTTACTGAGAGTATACCGTTTAACGCTAATGAGTTTGAAGCTCTTCCAAGAGCAACTCCAGTAGTACCTATGTAAGTCGTTGGTGCTGCAGCAGCTATTGCCGTTACGTGACCATAAGCATCTAAGGTCAAATTCTGAATTACATTACCGCCTGAGTTTGTGCTTGTTCCAGCTATTGCAGTGGTCGTGGCGTGTGAGATTGTGACTTGGCTTGGACCACTCGAAGGAGTGGTGATACTGATGCCAGGTGTCGCAGATACGGTCCCTGCGACTAATGTTATAGTATCATTATTGATTGTTGCAACCTGAGTTGTTTGTCCAGACACTGCCACATTCTTAAAGATATTCTGTGATGAACCTAGATCACTATTTGTGATTGTCACTGCTCCAGTTGAACCGCTTAATGAGATACCATTTCCGTGTCCTAAAGATAATACTCCAGTGTTTGCAATTGTTACCGCACCAGTCGCACCGCTAACACTGATACCAGTTCCTGCAACGTTTGATGTTACGCCTGCGTTACTTAAAGTTACTGTACCACCTAAAGACACTGCGCCACCGCCGCTTAAGCCGGTGCCTGCAGAAACCGTCAATGAGCTATTTGAAAGTACCGAATTTGGTACTCCTGAGAGACTAATCAGTAGATTATCTCCATACGTACCATCGTTGTTTGCAATAGTAGTTGTTACTCCGTTTGATCCACGGAATTTAAATGTATCTCCAGTTACATCGTTTGTTATTGGACTAGCAGTGTTAGTACCATCACTCATTACACCATAGTATGATTTTCCTGTAATAGAAGACCAAGCAGGCGTATAGTTTGTGCTTGTAAGAGTGGTTGTTCCTGAAACTGATAGATTTCCAACGATCGCTACATTTCCATTTGCGTCGATAGTAAAACGATTTGGAGTAGATGGATACGACGCAGTGTTCGTTAATGAGATGACTGGAGTTGTGGTGGTACCTGAAGCAGGAACTACTACTGGAGATCCCATACTGATAGATCCACCGGTACCAGCGGCCAAATAAAGACTACCAGATCCATTTACTGCAATCGTGTTACTCGTCGTGCCAATAGCTAAACCATCTGCCGTTATGCCTGCAGTGAATGTACCTACGCCAGTCACTCCTAAAGTTCCCGCAACAAGAACATCGCCTGTTGATGCATCAACCGTAAGTTGGCTCGAACCTACTGAGAAATTTCCAGTAGAACCAAGTATACCTTGTACACTAAGATTGTTTGCAAATGTCTTATTTCCATGAAATATAGATACTCCATCGGTAATCTGATTAATTGCCGTCTTTACGTCACTCGCAGAAGTAGTAAATGCCGAGGTGCCAATATATCCCATGATAGTATTAGCTGCACCGACCACCGAAGAACTAGAAGATATACCTGAAGCAAGAGTGGCTAAATCGCCTACGTTTGCACCAAGTTGATTGGTGTTTACTCTCCAAGCTTCGAAATTATCAGAACGATTTGTGACTATGAGTGACATATAGATTATGAGCTAGGTGTAGGTGTGATAGGAGCAGGATTTGCTTTTGCGAGAAGATCAGCTACTTGCTTTTTGAGTAAAGCCACATCAGCCTTTAATGCTGCAAGTTCTTCTTCTTTTTTCTTATGATGCTTTTTAAAGTGATGACGACGATGGTAATCAGTAGTATTTTTATTAATGATAGCCTTAGAAGCATCATCTCTTACGAGATGAGGATGACTTTGAACTTTTTGTACTATTGGTGTAGCCATGACGTTTATATATTATTATTAATATTATTAAGATAGTGCTATCGCTCTGAAGTTCTTAATCGTTGGAACTTGTGAGGAGTTTTGTGAATAGAATACTACTTTTATAGCAAAGGAGCTAAAGTAAACAGCAGAATTTGCATTCACCGAAGCTTGAATATCTGCAGCATTCACGGTGTATGTTACCTCTTTATATACATTAGGATCATCAGATACTGGTATTGATTTATCTGGATTTGCGAGAGTCCAAGGTATTGAATCAAATGAGGTGTCTAATTGCGAAGGATTTGGAATCTTAAAGTATACTGAGATGTATGAGCCGGAAGGCTGATTTACTCCCATGATGATCGTCAAGCTTTCAGCTGGATTATCTAGAGTAATCTGTTTTGTTAGATACTTTGATAATGCTGATCCGCCGATAGCTGAACTATCTGGAAGATATCCAGTAACATAGTTATAGCCAACAGGAGCTGGATTTGTATTAGATGGATTATCGATACGATGAGCTACTGTCACCAATGACGCTCTATCGAGATCAATGATTGGGGAGATATTATTCCTCTTCGTAGTCATTGCTGCCTTTAGATAGAAGCTATATCCATTACGGTCTGATACATTTCCAACTTCAGCAGTTGATAAGATCGTCTGAGGATACTTCATAAAGGTATTATCGTTTTCCTTTACTGGTACGTAATCTGAAAGCACATAAGGAGTTTCAGATCCAGCTAGCGACTTACCAGAAGTCAATTTTGCAGACCAATTAATGTTTGTATCAGGCATCACGATGTCTTGGATGATTGGATCCATTACATCGATTGTCTTATTTTCAGTAGCTAGTATTGCAGAACCGCCAGCTCTTCCTTTAGTGGTAGCTGAAGCGGTGGTCTGTACCGTATAGCTATCAATCTCTACTGAAGTTACTGTTAGAGTTTTATTTAATTGAGTTATTGGGATGCCATTAACTGCACTTCCGCTGTTTGCTACAACTCCACTAAGAACTACACTGGATCCTACAAACATACCATGATTTGAATGATATACCCGAACGATGTTAGAAGAGTTTGTAAAATATAATGGATCCGCAATTAATGCAGCCGTTGGTAATGGACATTCATTTAATACTACAGAACCACCGTCCATGCTAAATGCAGCTCTACGGATTAAGAACTTAATGTCTGAAGTCTGACTTGGAGTCCAAGTTGAAGAGTTCTGTGACTCAAATAATACGCCTGCATAAGGTTGTTCAGTGATACGGAATGTAGTATTAGTTACATCGTAGTTACCTAATTCAGAGATCCAGACTTTATAAAGATTTGAATTTGAATGAAGTACAAATGCGTACTCTACTCCTTGAAGTAACATTACTGGCGCGCTGAACTTAAATGTAGTAGCTGTGGCGGCGTAAGATGATACATTTATTGAAGAAGCAGGTAGAGTTACTGTTGAGAATGGTAAGATCTTCTCAGTCGGAGAACCATTTTCCATCGTCACAATGCTTAAAGTGACTGGAAGTGAAGGATCTTTTGCTTGAAAGTAAATATCGATTGAAGTGGCCATTATGCCGCCTTGCATATCTACAAGGAAGCTTTGTGCTAATGGATCAAGATAGTAGACTTGATTGCTCACACCAGGTTGAATGATTGCCATTCCGCCGCCACCACCCACGGCTATTGGAGCTACCAGAGTAGGACCTCCTACCGTAACTGGAGTTGTTGGTAGTGTTGTTGAAGTTCCGTCTCCGAGGGTTGCACCTGGGACTGACACTCCACCCACACCGCTAGGAAGCACTGGACCAACAAACGTGGAAGGAGCGCTTGAGCTCGTAGGTGTTGTTAAAGCAGGTCCAGTAATCGTTAATGTGAATGGAGCAGTCGTACCTTGAGTTGGTGCTGGATAGCTTGGCGCGACTGTATTTGTAACTGCATTACTTGTTGTTTGAGAACTAGTTACATTTGTCAATACTCTCGTATCAGTTACTTGTGTTGTATTGACCTTTGGTACTTGTGTTGAAACTATTAAGTTTGAAACAGTATCAAGCAATCCTTGAGCGGCGTATGACGCTTCAGCAGAAGTTGTAACAAGATCTGAGGTATTTGTAACTGAATCGCAGAGACGGAATATACGAGTACCAGTCTTAAACTGATAAACTCCATTGTTAGGAATCAAGAAAGCACCAAATACGTCGCCAGCGCTATCAGTTATTAAATCTGAAGGTCCAGTGATTGCAGTATTACCGCTCGCTGCAGTAATTGGTCTAGAACCAATTGCTGTTCCAGAAACTAAAGAAGAAGTAGTAAGATTGCTGTACTGCAGTGTTATCCAATAGTTATATTTGTCAGTATAAGTAGTTCCACCAGTTGGAGTCAATTGTCTGCAATAGCTCGTCACTGGAGTTGAATCAAAGAAAGGATACAACTTGGTATTTGGCTTTAAGCCCGTGCCCCAGAAGAAAATAATACGCGAACGAATGAATGGGATGACACTCACGTCAACTACAGTATTACCATAACTTTGTTTATTTACAGTAGAAGATAGTGAAGTCTGTGTACCGGTCCTTGTCTGATTTGTCGTATTGGTTGTAGTGACTGTTGTCGTATTTGCATACTGTTTTAAGAGTAATGCTTCAGTTCCAGTTAATCCGAATGAATCCGAGATAGAAGTAGAAGTGACACCGCTCCAAGTAGTCTGCCAATCATTCCATACGGTTCCTAAAGCTGCAGAAGAACTGATCTGTGCAGCCAAACTATCATAAGCACCATTGTCATTAATGACTACGTCTGGAGCTTGAACGGTATCTTTCCAATCGTCGCTCGCAGGAGAAATTTGAAGAGTACCGGTCCAATTGAATACATCAAATGGATTTACATTTAAAGTATTTGAAGCATAAGGCTGCTTAATATAATCAGTCTCATAGTACTGGATCGTGAGTAGAGGACCAGTCTTCATTATTCCAGTTGATAATGATGAGTTATATTGTAACTTTACATTATCTTGGAAGAAGCTTGGACGGCAAACGCCTGCTGCATTCTCAATGGAGACGCTATAATCAGGATTTGATACGTTACCTACGCTAGATCCAGTAAAGGAATCCACTACAAATCCGTGTTGATAGTAAGGTGTTCCAGTCGCAGGATCAATTATTTGAGTCGCTGCTGTGCTATTTTCAAGCAGTGAGAGCGCTGTGTAATACTCTACGTTCTTTAAACGACTATCGATAGAACCGATGTCTCGCATCGTGTATCTACGATTGTCTATCATTGTAGGTAATACGTCCTTTGCATTAAATGTATAAGGATTTATTCTAACGGTATAAAGTATCATCGATCCGTCTGGATCTAATGGAGCGACTGGTTTATCTGCTGATACACCTTGGGTAATCGCAAAGTTACCTTTCTTATCTACATATATCTTGTCGATACGCGGTAAGTAATAATGGATATCAAATACTACAGCCGTATTAGGAACGATTGTTGCACCTACAGAAGCTCCAGCGCCAGTAAATTCGCCTGAAAGATCTTTTGTTGGACGAAAATCAAGAACATCTCTCAGCTGTAATAATCCCTGAGACGATTGAAAAGAAGGAATACTTACGTAATCGATTACGCCGGTGTATGAATCGACCGAGAAGTAGTCACCCGCTCCATGTTGTAGATAACTATAAACCACTAAGAGTCTACCAGTTGGTGCAGATTGTCCTGGTATTAATTGAATCCTTGCGACATCATAGAAGTTATCACGTTGGCCATTGTCTACATAATAACGGTTTGTAACATCAGTATCAGATGTGGTTGGGTCTGTCGAATTATTCGCAGACATGTATATATTTGAAACACTGACTAGATCCGTTACATTCAATGCGTCATATCCACCCGAGGTCACATTTGGAGTATCTAATATAATCTGTTGTGCTGTCTGAAGAGTCTTTGTTTTTTGAGTTAAATATCTGCTCGATGGTGCAATGATATGAACGCTTAAACCAGAATTGCCTGAGCCTAGATGTAGCGTAACTGTTACTACTGAACCTCCGCCTGAAGAAGTTAATGTAGGTACTGCAGTTTGAGGTACGATGCTACCGTCTGAATTTTTAACAACAACGTATTCATTCTCATCGATTGAATAGAATATTTCATTGGCAATTGGAGTTAATGTTACATTGCCAGATCCATCTGCTGGATTTGGGTCATATCTCTTTTTAACTGAATAAGATGTATAAGATAATCCTGAAGTGAGAAGCGATTTACACACCGCGCGCGGTAACTGGAATAACATCGAGTTATTTCCACCAGCTAATAGTGGACTCGAGTCTACTGCAGTCGCTTGAAAAGCTGCACCGGTACCGTAAGAGCAATAAAATGTATGCGTTGAGGAGAAAGCATACGTTGAAAGCATCTGTAAATCAAACAGATATAGATTGTAAATAGCGCCGCTTCCACTTCCACTTACGTACTCGAGTGAACGCGCTCTCGCATAACCAATTGTAGTTGACGAGTTATTCTTAAGAGTTATCTTAGAAAAGGTATTGATGTCAGGTACACCAATAATGTTTGTAATAGCTACAAAGCTACCTACAGAAGCAATTAAAGATAATTCATGCGCCGAACTAACGTCACGAGCTTTATTTAGTGAAACGTACTTAGTATCTACTAATTCAATGCGATAGCCATCAACATAAGCCGTTGACTTTTCAATTCCGACTGCGACCTTTGCAGAACCAAACGTGGTCGCATCATTAGTACTTGCGGCGTCTCCGTTTGCAATGATCTGGTCAGTAGTTAGTAAACCACCATTAGTGCCGGTGTTTAAATACTCACGAAGGTTTAAGAGGAACGGATTGACGACAAAGTTTCCTGCTTCTTCAAAGGTTCTTTTGGCCATTGTGTCACCAATAGCGCTGTAAGGATTATTTGCAGGACTGTTTACAACACCATTTACAATGACTAAAAGCTGAATGATGTTAGCTTCTGTACGATCTGCAAAAGCTATTGGTTGCACGATCAGTTGAAGACTTATCGCGTAGCGATCTGCGCCTGGTGCGGCAAAGTTTGGTGCGCCTAAAGCATTGTCCGACAGTGTGATATCTTCAGTTGAGCTGACCACCTCTTCAGTGATCTTATAGACAATCCTAGCCGTTGGATTATTGCTGTATTTACTTAAAATGATTGACTGAGGCGCGGCGTATGCAAAATTACCCGAGATAAAGAAAGCGCCTTCAGTGACTGACACGTTAGCGCCATAACCAGTAGGAATATCATCCCCATTTGTTGGATCTACGCTTAATAAGTTCTTTACTTGTACTAAACGAACTGATTGTCCATTCGAACCGTCAGAAAGTAAGTATTCTCCTGGTGAAAATACCTTTGCTACGTTATCTGTTCCAGACGAGGTATACTTAACGAATATGGTTAATGGATCTCCAGAATTAGTTGCAGCAACGGCATTTACGACTTTAGCCGTAATTCCTGTAGTTTGTCCAGTGATGACTGATCCAACGAGATCACTGTAGTAGTTATCAGAAATGAGTGCAGTTCCATTGGTGATTCCACCTACGGTTGATCCAGAGTATGTAAAACTAGAATAAATCTTTATGTATGAATAAGCAGTATCTAAAGAAGCCTGACCACCTACGACTGGAGAACCATCCTTGAATATGTTACTACCAAAACGATCCAGTTGAGCCTGAATCGCAGTCTGCATCTGGGTTAATTCACGAGCCTGTACAGCACGACCTGGACGAAATAGCACGCGCAGATAGTTCTTCGATTTATCGAAGTCATCATAATAAGGAGAAGTGTTATAGGTCTTGATGGACATGTGATTATTCTATTTTTATAGTAGTATTAAAATTCGATGACTAACTTGATATTCTCTATCTGCGAAGCTGAACGATTGATTGGAGCGCGGTTCTCAAGGAAAAGCATTTTACCGCTGTAAGGCTGTACTTGAGGATTTATAAGACCACCAGAAGCCGCAATCGTACCTGTTCCACTCGTGAATCCAGTTATAGCTTCTCCTAAAGTAAAGTTGCCATAGCCTGTCTTATTATTTTGATGGTATTTGATTATATTAGCAGCACCGTCATAGGAATCAATAAATGCCTTTGTTCCTGAGCTACCACCCGTGATATAGTCACCAGTCGTAAAACCTGAACCAGAATCTAATTGTAGCGCTTTTAGTGTGGAATAAGTTGTTGCAGAACCAACTGTGCTCGTACCATACACATAAGGGTTCTTTATGATACCAATTTGACGGAAGCTGTTGTTGACGATGAAGTTACCAGAACCATCTGCATATAGTAAACTTACCTCGACTCCTGTAAAGAAGGCCCCGAGCTCACGAACTGGATCAGTCCCATGACCACCAGAGGGTGAGAGTACTGCTCTCGCCGTGGCACTAGATCCCGTGCTGTCAGTAATTGTTATGTAAGCATTATGATAAGGAGTCGTACCATTTGCAGTAACATTGATTGCGGTGATCACTCCACCAGAAACAACCGCTTGAGCGGTCGCTCCTGCGCCGTCTCCTTTAATTGTAATTGTAGGACTCGCAGAATAACCAGTACCACCGGACGTCACAACAGCGCGGTAGATCTTACCATTGTTGCCTGCCGAATTTTGCTGAATATTATATTTGGTTTGATCGTCAGCAGTAAGGTCTCCTATGCTACCGCCTGTAGGAATAACTACAGTCTTGACTGGAACATAAGTATTTGTAAGGAAGTTGTTTGCATCAATCGTACTGATTGAGAACATGTACTTCCAAGTGTAACCGTCACCTTCGGCGGTTGGATTAGTATTGGTCTGCGTAGGTTTGATAGTAGATGCACCAGCTCCAGCTAATATGCACTTATAGACCTTAAATTCGTCAGTAATGATGTAGAAAGACTTTGAATAGATTGTAGTGTCTACGTCATCCCAAGGCACATAAGTCGTGCCAGACGTCCAGTTAATTCGTGGAGTGAGGTTTATCACGTTTGATGACGTGATATGCTTCATAGCGATCATGTTTGTCCAAGCCTTGTCGATATCAACGATGTTATCGCTTGGGGTATCTGCCGCACTGTCCGAACTGATAGACAGACTATTGGACCACGCGTCAGACTTTCCGATGAACAGATAGACGCCATTCGAGGTGTTCGCTACGTCAGTAATGAAATTGACTGCGTTCTCGATTCTAAAGTTAGTTGTAATGATTGCTGGCATGTTGGTATCTTATTATAATTACTAGGTAAGTATGACGCCGAGTGAGGTATTGTTCCAAGTGTATGAATTATTTATAACGTCTGAGATGGTATAATCATCCCAAGGGTATAAAGTTATTTGAGTCTCGAAAGTAACTGTAGCGTATTGATAGACTGAGCATTGATCATAGAAATGGATCAATTCACTGTGATCAGTTCCTGAAGGAATTACGATAGACATACTATAACTCGATGAGTCATACGCAACATTTGTGACTCCAACGGTATCATAAAAGGTGTTTTGAGTGATGTTGTCTATACCGCCATTTGGCTGAATGATCAGAATCAATGGGTAGTCCAAGGACGTGATGATGCCGGGCTGCTCCAACGGCATCATTGATAATAGATTATTCGTGTATGGATTATAGTTTACTACCTCTGTCGGGTATAAAAGTATCAATATCTGACCAAAATATATGAATCCAGCCGGGTGAACCAGCTTCTTAAACGTGTCGTTCCATATCGTTATATTGTTGCCCGTATTGATCACGTACGAGAACTTTTGATAGTAATAGGAGTCTTGAAGTTTAATCGTATCTGAGAGAAACCCTAAGTTATTCGTATAAGCACCCTGAGAATAACCAGTCAGCGCTCCCATATCGTCATAGATAGGAGTACGATAGCTAGTGTCCCAGTTTCCTGACGATGGGATCAATAATACATTTTTTGGATAACTGATCGTAACCTCGTCACTGTATAAGATCTTGAAGAACAATGAGATAGACTCTTCAGAGCCTCTCATTGAGTAGTAACGAATTAAGTTCTTATATAGAGTTACTCTATCGGTCGTAATTGCGCGAGGAATCGATACCGCTATTTCAGTTTGAATCAGATTCAAGTAGTTGTTATCTACTGAATCGAGGTCTCTCGCTTGCTGAATAGTATTCAATGCAAACGACGCCTGACCATTTTGATTTAAATATGTGTAGTAGTCCTTAAGTAACTGAACTAAATTTAAGTTGTTTGGATTCTCAATGTTCTGGCGTATCTGCTCAGGTATCAATGACTCAACGCGCAGGTTCTCCTTGCTCTGCTTTCTAACGCTGGCTGTACTTTCGATAAGATACGTAGACATGTATTATATGTTAGTAGCTGGTGTCTGGTAGTTAATTGCGCCTGCTGAACCACTGACTGCGATAGTATCGATAGAACCAATGACGATTGTCTGAGTGAGATCAATCTCTAATAGCTGGTTCCTCTTTGGTGCGAGATCATTCGAGCTCGATGGAACCATGATTTGAATTGGTGTAGTAGTGTCCGGTCTAAATGATGAGATATTAATAATACCATTTGCTGAATCGATATTACCTACGTTATAAAGTATGACTGGTTTACCGTTTACTAACTTATAAACAAATACTGTACGATCGATTGAATTATTAATAGGTGAGTCTCCAAAGTAACAAGTAACTCCATTGATCAAGAACGAGCTTGAGGCAATCAATGAGTCAGTCGTATTCGAGATCATGATTGAAGCTGAATACTGAATGTTAAATGTGTTATTTACCGTATTCAATGGCGTGACTGTCTTATACATCTTTACGATCGCGTCTGAATTGATGATCGAGGAGTCAGAAGCGTCGATGGCTCTTAAGAACTCAGAGTAACGGAACACTCCTTGGAAGCTCTCTAGCTTATCGCTGTTGTATCTCGTGATTGTGTTACGAACGACCGACTGAAGATCGATTAAGCTTAAATCAGTCAAGTTAGGATTATACTTAAAGAATACTTGTAGCGTGATATACGTATAGTCAGGATCAACTATGATTGGAGTGATTGAAACTACATTCTTACCCTTCAAGATGTTTGAAGTAATATTATTCTTTTCAGCAGTAGTTAAAGCGGCAGCTCCAGTCGGTTTAATACAGATGTAAACCTTACCATAGTCAGGAATGACTGAGTCTTCCCCACCCCATACCGATATCGATTGGATGTTACCGACGCCCGCTAGAATTAAAGATCTATAATCGTCGGCAGTCACTGCACGATTTTGAGTGATATAAGACAGTGGTGCGTTGAAACGAATCGACTCAATACTTTCAGCGACCGCTCCGCCTGTCGAACTCGATACGACGCTTACGCTAATCGTGTTGTAGCCACCTATCGTATCGACTGCAGTGAAAGCGCTCGCGCCATTTGCAATAGTTCCATCGGTATAAATGTACTCAATTTCTACTATATTGTTGGCTTCCAATGCTTTACCAATGACTCCGTCTCCAAAGTATAACTCGTATTGACCCTGGTTGTTCTCTTGAGAGAAGTAGATCTGTGAGGTTGAACCAATACCTGAAAGAGTCACGAATGGTGTAAATATCGTATAACTGTCAGATTGTGTATTCGCTTTTACTCGGACTCTTACAGTCGTCATATCAACGTTCATATCAGGTATGACATACATCTGACGGATCACGGTTGGATCAACGACATAAAGCATGCGTTTGAGTATGCCTTGAGTGATCTTAACGTTATTAAAGCTGTAGCTATTTGACTGATTTGCAGCTTCCTGAGTATCCAATACGACAAAGGTGTATTGCTCGGAGTTTGTACTCGCCGTAAAACGAGTGCCACGCTGTAGATCTAGATACGCAGGAGGCGTCCCTGAAGCATTCACTGTTATGTTTACGACCGCACTGGAAGCCTTTAAAGATCTAGGTGTATACCCAAGGGTCTTGGCCGCCGATACAACATTACCTCTCAATTGCGCTGAGTTTAAGAACACCTCATTCAGCGACAGCTGAGCGATCATGGCGTTATAGTGCGTGTTATATGCCAAAATCGTCATCAATTGAGACAGACCCGCTCCTTCAAAGTTCCAATCATTATATGCACCACCTAATGACGAGAAATACTCGATCATATTGGTTTTTATCTGGTCATAATCCAAGTTGGTAACGTTAAATTGAGGCATAATAGAAAGATTTAATAGTGATTATTACCTGATCCTGAGTAAATATACATCCATATTGACGACCGAATGATTCAATGTAATAACTCGAAAACCTAGGGTTACTTGATACCTATTGTTGTCTGGTTGATCGTCGACCTCTACAACTAGTGAATCTACGCGAGGTTCATAGACGGAAATGACTCGAATAATAGCGTTTTTTAATGAATTTCGAGTAAATTTATCTACGGGTTCGAACAAAAGTGCCGTTAAATTAGACCCATACTCAGGATCGAATGGCCTTTCTGAAAAGCTTGTAAGGATTAAGTTCTTTACTGAGTTCTTGACCGCAGCTATGTCATAAAATGGCACGATATCACGAGTCGAGGGGTTTATGTCCAAAGACATATCCAAATCCGAATATGGCTTCTGTTTTGACACGACCGCAGACACTCGATTTCTGACATTGTAATCTGATAGTGCGACGCTCATTTATGGGTAATAATACTCTATTTATAAGTATTTTATTGACTTCTGTTGTCAGAATAGTACCAATATCTCTTTACGGTATCTTTGTTTAAATCTACGATTTTCTCAGTTAATACGATGTATCGAACAAACAAAGCGAAATTAGTATCTTCCACAAAAGACTTTCTTTTGGCGTCAAAGGCGCTTTGAGTAATTTGTCCATTAATAAGTTTTTGATAGTAATAGAACCAATATACCACGTTTGGTTCTGCATAGTTATAGTTTACGCACGGCTGTCTTGCCTTGTTATAAGCATCTCTTAACTGCAAATCCGCTGGTGTCAATAGACCTGCGTCGTTAAGCTGTTTGGAATTTTTTCCATATTTCTTGATCTTTGCAAATAGCGGAGCTGCATCTATCAGCGCCTTCTGAAACGCTTTAACAAGACTATCCTTTTGAGCGTGAAGAGGGTCCCAAACTTGTTTTTCAACTGGCGTATATAAATTCTGTGCAAAATCAGTAATAACTTGATATTTTTCAGAACTATTACCAGTACTGACTGCCTGAGTATTATCAATGACTGTTGCCACTAGAGGCGACGCAGCGATAGGAGCAATATTCGGAGTGTAAGACACTGGTGCGAGCTGCACCACTGCATTTGTTACAGGATTAATATTTAGGTTTGGTATGCTTCCACAGATATCTAATCCATTACCAGAACTAATCGAATTATTGATAGTGGCAAGAATTGACTGCAACTGAGCGTTTGGTATCATTGATCCCCAACGATTTGCAAAGGAAAGGATCGACTCAGGCGAATAATGTGAAGCTTGAAGAGATGCAATGTCGTTCTGTAAAGAATAAAGTAACTCTTGTTTCTGCTGAAGCTGAGAGAGTAAGCCTTGTGCTTGTGGTATCTGAGACGCCAGGGCTAAAAGACCTGCTTTCTTATTAGCCAATAGACCCATGATATTGGATCGAATGTTATCCAATTGCGCGAGTGTTTCATTTTGACCGCAGGTTAAATTAACGACAGGTAAGCCAGGTATGCCAGGCAGTGTTGGCAGCGTTGGTATGACCGATGACCCTGAAGATAATCCACTTAAGCTTGAGAGTCCTGATATCGCGCTCGTCAGGCTAGGACCCGCTCCAGCAAGACTCGATAGACTAGGCGTGGGTGGTTTTAACAAGCTCGTAAAATCAGGCAAAGAGGCACTCGAAGGCAGTGTAGATAAACCTGGCAAGGTCGTAACACTCGAGATTGTAGGTATTATTAAAGACATATTATTATTATTACAGTATGACTTGACCCGAAGGTGAGAGCACGACGTTTCCACCGCCAGCTACTACTGTCGCTTGACCGCCAGACGACCCGATCGTGGCATTTCCACTCGATTCAATACTCATCGTTCCGCTTGCGGAAGTTGTAAGACTTCCACCGAATGTCTCCGTCACGCCTCCGACGGTCGTAATGGCGAGAGTGCTACCGTAGTGTTGAGTAACTGCTTGATCAGCAGATATTAGTAGCGTGTTTGTCGTCTCAATGGACATATCTAGGCTCGATACGAGTATTAAGTGACCACTCGTCGTAACTTCTAGGTGGCTACCAACGTACTGTTGGAAAGTACCCAGTGTTATGTTACTGACGTTACCTGATACCATGACACTATCGTTCTTACCAATCGTTTCAGACTTGTTACCATCTCGTATGACAGTCGTATCACCACCGACCCTTGAGACTCTATTTGCTTTCACGTTTGAAGCCATGTCCTGACCGATCTCGGTTTGATCTGACAATCCAACTTTTGATTGTCTAGAACCCTTGATGTATTCGGTCTTATTGCCTTCCACCTCAAGGAAGTAATTACCCTTGACCAGCTGCCTAAAGTCTCCATCCACTGTTAGATTCGCATTTCCTTTAATGTAGATGTTGTCATCACTGAGCACTACTTGATAGTTTTTACCCACGATCGTGGTTGTCTTATTGCCTATCGCATCTATTTCAGTGTAAGTTCCAGACTTATGCATCTCGAACAGGCGCTCGTAGCCAGGAGTATCGTCTATTTCTTTCACGTGCCCTGATTCCGAGTGAAATACTTGATTCTTTGGATACACTGGATTTACGACTTTAGAGACATCCCAATTACTCCATGTCTGTCTCGTGTAATAAGAATCAGGGTTATCGACAGCAACTGAAGATACTTTAGGTGGAATCGCAGTCTCAATCTTCGTTTGCTTTAAGTCGTTCCTTAGCACATAACTCGTCGCATTCTTAAAGGAGATCGTGGCCTCAGTCGGTGTGTCAATTTGTCCAGGATTCTTTGGATTCGCGTTATCTGGATCCGAGAAACCTCTCGTTGGATCTCCGCCTGTCGATATCGATGGAATCGTACCTAACACGATCGGATCCTGTGCAGAAGGACCATCGCGGAAGAACCCGATCACCCATGACCCTTGAAGAATGCCTGTCGCAGATGTTCCGACTCCTGACATGGATGCCGAAGTAATCGGCGTCATAACTAGCGCCCAAGGTAAGGAAGCAGTCGGTATCTGAGACTTATCGTCAATATGGTAACCAAAACAACGTACTCTAATACGACCCATCTGTTGAGGATCGATGATATCCTCCACGACTCCAGTGAACCAAGAGAATTGGCCGCCTATGAATTGATCGAAAGAGTTATTGTTCATGATGTAACTACTGATAGATCAAACGATAGTGAATCTTTCTTTACTTTTAGATCCACCGTGTACTCTTCAGCAAAGTTATGAACCACCGATGTAACTAAGTAATTACCTGAGAAGAATATATCTTTCTTTAGGTCGCCCTTGGCATTGGAGTTCTTTGTTTTGACCTGTGGATCGATCGAAGGTGGCAATTTAAGACTTATGACACTGCCTGAGACTAGCTGAAAGTCACCTGCCAGTGTTACATCGTGAGTCAGCGTCTCAAGATTTTCTGTATAACACTGAGCCTTATTGATAGAAGTCGCCGTAGTTGCCGAGTTATAGTTATTTGCTTTATCAAAGGACATACTATTCGTGGATATGTAATTGACTTTTGAGTTTGGATAACCCGCGAGTGTGTCCGACGTGTTCTCTGGTTTAAAGGATGGTGACAGCACCGAGAACTTATCAATCACCGTCATTTTTGAGAACGTATCGCTATAATTAAAGTTTTGTTGTAACAACGACTTGGTCGATAGGTCTAAGTACTGAGTCTTGGAAGCAAATGCACCATTTTTGGCTGAAATGTATTTGGACATCTTCAATTCAGACGCAATCGAAAGGATCCTTTTAGACCTCTCCTCGTACGCCGATTGCGCGTCCGTCTTACCATCTTGGACATACTCATAGAACTTGGCGTCAATGTACTCTTTGTATGATTCTTGAGAAATCATGTCCGTTTGACTTTGGATATGAATCGTGCCATCCAAAGTCTGAAAACAGTAGTAAGGACTGCCAGTCGAATCAAATGACCTTCTTAATGCCCAGCTGATTGCATCTAAAGGACTTAAATTTGGTACAATGAACGTAATAATAGGAGAAGCAGAAGCAGAAGCATTAATAGAATCTGTAGATACATTGAGATCTTGAGTTAAGACTTGTTGAACAAAATCATTAATGTTTCCTGAGAACGCTCGGGAAATCTTCTTCAAGTTTGATATAAAGGCGTGTTCTGTGACGCCTCTGATGGTATAAACCTGCAATCGAGTATCATACTTACCAAGCAGAGGATACTCACTAACATAAAAATTGAGATCTATTGTGACTTGATCGTTTGATCCAAACTCGGCTCTAGCGAGGACTACATTAATGACCTCTTGACCCGTTAACTGTAGTTCTTCTATGAGGTTCAGTGGATCTTTTACATTCATGCTCAATACGAGAGCAGAACGATATACACTCTCAGTGATCGTAAAATCGGTCACTAGTGCCTTTATATCATTCTGCTTTCCAGCGTGGTTAGTGATAGTAACTTGCTGGAGAGAATACGACGTAGGCACTAATGCCTGCGAAGTATTGACTGAGATGTTTGAGATATTAGCCATTTAGTTTTTTACTGAATGACTGAGCAAAATCATAGATTTCAGTAGGACGGACTACGCGAATAGTAGAACGCGCGTCATTCAATGAGTTTTCATACTCCTCATTTGTGATCGCAGTTAGATCTCCATTTGATGTTCCTACTTGCACGCCTGTCGCAGTTCCGGTTTCATCGATGAACAACGCGTTATACGATATGAGACCATTCACATCTACGTAGTGATGTGGTGCGTATCTGTAAGGAGCGACAGTATACGTCGATACGATATCCGATGTTACAGATCCAATTACTTGCTCACTCACGGTGATATCGCCGACGGTATTGCCTATGAAAGTTCCTGTAACATTACCAAGGATTAACTGACTCAATTGAGTATTCTTCGCCACTAATGTGCCAGTCGCACCCGATATGGTTCCAGTGATTGTTTCACCTATCTTAAACCTATTTGCTAAGGAATCGCGATAGTCTAAGATCGTACCATACAAGTCGCGCTCAATGCTCGGACGAGTGATAAGACAAGTGCCATCGTACTCATTGCTCATGTACTCCTCAAACTGTTGACTACTCATTGGCCATTGAGCTAGACCTCCTTGTTTCAAGGAATCATTGCAAAGAAAGAATGACCAATAGTAATCAGGCGTACCATACAGCGTGTTAGATACGACGTCAGGTCGATCGCCATCGGTGATCTGATAGTATTGATAAACCGAGATATCGTCTAAGAATGAGACGTCTGGCGTAACAAACCGAAATATATCAGTGATGTTCGTATTGATTCCACTGTTAAGGAAATCGTATGTTATCTTAGGAAATTGACGGAAGTAAGGCATGGCTTATAAAAGATTAAGAATTTCAGTACGATTGAGAGCCTTGGATTCTTGAAAGCCGATTGATACATCTACTTCAAACGGACTGCCATCGTCATGGAATATGTTAGTTCCTGAGTTATATGTGGTAGTCATGGATTGTAAGTACGACACGTATATCTTAGGTATGTGTGTATTCTCATTTCCATTAGAATTATAGAACTTTATTGACCAAAGCGGTGGGTATTCCATGATAACGTCATTACCTTTTGCGTACATGTATGTCCTAAACTGCTTTATCATATTATCAATGATTTTAGCCTCCTGCTGGCTTTTTGCTACTAGCTTAAAGGTAAAGTTAAAATTCCTAATAGTTGAACCCTGAAAGGTAGTATTTGTATTCGGCGCTATCAGTTGCTTAGTGCTATAATCAATGATATCGGCTATATTGTCTTGTCGAGCGACTCTAGCGGCAATCGACGCAGCTGCCGCTACGTTGAGCTTCTTGGCTTTATCCAATGTGCTGGAAGCTAGTCCTCCTACACCGGCTGTTAGAGTGCCTACTAAACCCTCTCCAGTTTTGGCCTGATTGATCGTTTCCTTGGCTATATTGCCAATAATACCAAGATTGATGGTAGAATATACCATGGAATCCGAGAAGGTCAGCCCAGCTGGTATTGGAACATATATGTCTGCTGCGGCTGCCTCACTAGGGATTGAGAAGCACATGTATGGATACTCCTTGGTAGAATCACGCAACTCTGAAGGAAACACGTATATCGAGGCGGACGCTTTGGCAGAAACAGACGTAGTAGGTGTGATTTGAGCTGCCGAGATATTAGACATAAATAGTAATAATTACTTTAACTATTTATATGCAAACTTATAAAGGTCGCTTCTCGCCTCGAAATCCATCGAAATATAAAGGGGATCCCACAAAGATCGTATACCGTTCGCTGTGGGAAAGGCAAGTAATGAGGTTCTTTGATGAACACGCCGACATCATTCAATGGTCTTCTGAGGAAGTTGTTATACCGTACAGATGCAAGACTGACGGCAGATTACATCGGTATTTTGTTGATTTTAAAGTATTATTTGCCGATAAAAAAACCTTTTTGATTGAAATTAAACCTGCAAAAGAGACACAACCTCCAAGAAGGCAACAGAGGCAAAGCAAGCGTTATATCACTGAGGTCATGACATACGCAAAGAATGTCTCAAAATGGGAATCTGCCGAACAGTATGCCTTGGATAGAGGCTGGGAATTTGTTGTCTGGACAGAAGATACGTTAAGAAAGTTAGGTATTACAATTCTTTAAAAACCTATATAAATAGGCCAATGGCTTCTTTATTCGAAAAACTAAGGACTGGTGTTCAAGACGCAGGTTATAAGCTGCGATCTCAGAATGCAAGAAAGTGGTTCTTTGAGAAAATAAAGGAACTCAACGGCCGGATTAATCGGAATGCTCTATTAAAAGATGAAGCTTTAAAGCTTCGTTCTAGACCGATCTGGGGTCACATGTTCATGTTTGTATATGACCCAAAGCATAAAGATACACTACCGTATTATGATAAGTTTCCTTTAGTCATTGCATTACAGAAGGCAGAGGGCGGGTTTTTAGGCTTAAATCTACATTATCTTCGACCAGAAATAAGAGCAAAGTTTTTAGATAAACTTATTTTTACGATGTCGGATAAGAAACTCGACGAAAGAAGCAAATTACGTTTAACTTATAAATTGCTTTCTTCAGTAAGGAGATTTAGAGAATTTCAACCGTGTTTAAAACACTATCTTTCAGATCATATCAAGAGCAGAGTTGCTCAGGTCTATGCGCCTGATTGGGAGATCGCAATCTTCTTACCGGTTGAACAGTTTGCAAAGGCAAACAAGACGACTGTTTGGAGAGAATCACAATCTGCATATAAGTCTTCAAAATAGAACATAATATGTCTAATAATAACAGTATTGACAGTTTAAAGTCAGTTATCTCAAAACGCGGCGGTGTTGCATTTCAAAATAGATTTAAAATCGAAATAACTCCACCGACTAAAGTATCTGGCGACACTCGCGACTTTACAATACTTTGTGAGAGCTGTACTTTACCGAGTAGACAGATATTGACAGCAGATTATCAATCGATTAGGCAGAATCAAAAGATAGCGAATGGATATATTAATGACGAAGTAACGTTTAATTTTATTCTTACCAACGACTACATAGTTCGTAAGTTGTTTGATCAGTGGTCCGGACTAGTCATTAATTTTAATACGTATAGAGTAGGTTATCAGGCCGACTACGGTGGAACGATTAATATATACCAATTGGCAAAGGCTAAAAATGGATCACAAGACGATAACGTCGTTTACGGTGTCCGTTTGAAGAAAGCATTTCCTACAACTTTTAGTTCAATCACTCTTGATAATAACTCAGACAATACTGTTCAAAAATATTCAGTTTCTGTTGCGTTTGAAGACTTTGAGACACTCTAACATTAATCATTAAAACATTATGGCACTACCTATCCTTGAAACACCCAAATATGAAACAAAGATTCCTTCCACGGGGAAGAAGATACACTACCGTCCGTATCTAGTAAAAGAAGAAAAGATTCTTATGGTAGCGATGGAATCCTCAGACCAGAAGCAAATGCTTCAGGCGATGAAAGACGTCGTGGCTAGTTGTACGTTTGATAAGGTAGATCCAGACAAACTCGCTTTGTTTGATCTCGAGTATATCTTTTTAAAACTTCGATCAAAATCAGTCGGTGAGACGTCTAAGCTTAGCATCAAATGCGAGAAGTGCGAGAAGAAGACGAACGTAGACGTAAACCTGGAATCAATTGAAGTTGATATGTCGAAAGTTCCTTCAAATAAGATAAAATTGACCGATAAGGTTGGAATATCTTTGACTTGGCCTAAAGTAGACTTTTTAACAGATCTTGGAGCAAAGAACGAAGAGGACCAACGTAAAGCTCTTTTTGATATCGTGATTAAGTGTATCGATAGCATCTATGATGAGAAACAGATCCATAAGGCAGCCGATCAGACTCCGGAAGAGCTATTAGAGTTCGTGGAGTCATTAAATCAGTCGCAGTTCCAAAAGATTCAAGAGTTCATTGAGAAGATGCCTAAGCTTGAGCACGAGATTGCCTTTGAGTGCGCTCATTGTAAGGAGCAGAACAAGATAGTAATTAAGGGACTTCAGAATTTTTTCTAATATCCCTCTCTCACGACACTCTAGTTAATCATTATCAGACTAACTTTGCAATGATGCAACATCATAAGTATAGTTTAACTGAACTTAATGAAATGATGCCTTGGGAGAGGGATATCTATGTTTCCTTGTTAATAGAGCACGTAAAAGGAGAAAATGAACGCGCCAAAAAGAAAAATAACACTATTTCTTAATAAATAGACTTATATGGCAGAAGAAATGGCATTCAGAGATCTATTAGCGGAATTCGCCGGAGTCAATAAGACTCTGGATAGAATCAACATGAATACCGAGATTGCTGCCGAAGCTGCAATTGAAGCCATTAAACCTACTGAAACCAAAAAGTTTGAGGAAAGCAGTATAGCTATACTCAATAGGATATATAACTTCCTAACCGAAGAAGGTTTAGGACCACTATATCAATTTAACGTTGGCATGCTAGTAGCCATTAAGCATTCGGCAGAGAATATATCCAGCCGAGCAAAGCTTATCATGGAGGACGTAGCAGCGATGCTCATTCGTATGAATGAGACTTCAGAAGCCAGTCAGATAGAAAGTAAAGAGCGCGGTAAGATATATCTTAAGTTTGAAAAGCAGTTTGAGTCAATCCTTGATACAAATCGTGAACAAAAAGAAGATTTAGATGAATTAGTTAGACAGAAGAAACAAAAAGAGAAGATGGGAAGTATGGGTCTTCTAGGATGGGCAGTCGCTATTGGCTCTGCCTTGGCCGGTATGATTACTGGTTTTATTGCTGAAATAGCAAAACAAGCCAAGATGCTTTATACTTTAATTAAAAAAGTATTTAACTTTGACGATTTAATTACAAAACTTAAAAGCATAAAGATAGGCGAATCTTTTGAGAATCTACTTACTGCTTTAAATGACTCTAAATTTATAAAGGGTATTAAATCAGGGTTTGAGGGTATAAAGAAGTTTGGTTCAAACTTAGCTGCGGAGTTTGACGAACTAGTCATGGCAATGAAGCAATCAGAATTAGTTAAGGATATTAAATCGGTTATTGATGGAATTAAGAAGTTTGGCGCTAACCTAGCTAAAAACTTTGAAGAATTTATGCAAGCGGCTAAGGAATCGCCTTTAGCAAAAGATCTTGAGATCGTCGCAAATAAACTAAAAAGCATTGGTAAAAATATTAGTGAAAGCTTTACTAAAGCTATCAATGGTATTTCTGAAGGACTTGAGTTATTTGTCACTAAACTAGAAACTATAGGTGCTACTGTTGCTGAAACACTTGGTAAACAAGTAGAAGCATCTATACAAGGGTTTAAGTCATTTGGCAATTCTTTAAAAGAACTATTTTCATCAGTTAAGTCGTTTTTTACTGAGAGTGAATTTATAAATGATATAGCTACTACATTTAAAAGCCTAACAACTAAGATTGAAGAATTTACTTCACTCTTTAGCAAAGTAAAGAAAGGCGAAGAAGCAGTTGGTATATTTACAAAAGCTTTTGGATTTGTTTCTAAATGGTTTGAAAAGTTAAAGTTTATTGGTGAAAAGCTGTTTAGTATTGGTAAAGTATTTGGTGAACTCTTAGGTAAACTAGCGTTGCCTTTAACCATCATAATGTCTGCTTGGGATGCTATCAGCGGATTTATGGATGGCTTTAAGAATACTAAAGGCGACATGGCTGATAAGGTCATTGCTGGTATCAAGGAAGGTCTTTCAAGGGTTGTAGATGGTTTAGTAGGTGGTCTACTCGACTTATTAAAGAGTTGCGTATCTTGGATAGCGGGCAAGTTAGGCTTTAAGAATGTTGAGAAGTTCTTAGATAGCTTCTCATTCAAAGATCTATTCACAAAACTTATTGGAAACATCGTAGATGCTTCAGTAGGATTCTTTACCGACATCTTTGGTTCATATATGAAAATATTTGATGACTTTAAAAAGCTAATGTCTGGTAAGATAGGGATAGTTGAACTTATAAAAGATGCACTTGGTGCATTAATACGCGTTCTATTAGCACCTATTCAAGCAATAGCTAAGATTGCAGGATTTGATATAACCAAGAAAGCATTAAAGTTACTCGGTTTACCGACTGGCGATGAGAAGGGTTCTGCTTCTGCATCTAAAACTGTTGAAAGTCCATCAGCAGATACTACAGCGACTACACCAGCAGATCAGATTGCTCCTGCAGCTACAGCGACTACACCAGCAGATCAGATTGCTCCTGCAGCTACATCTACTACTGGTGCTGAAATGAATGCTATGCAGTCTGATACTGCAGACGCTAATGCTGCTGGTACTACTCAAGCTGTCGCTCCTGCACCCGCTCCAAAGGGATCAAGTGTAACTAATAACTCTAGCTCTGTAACATATAACAACAATAATGTACCTGATAGGACTTCCTGGATGATGTTACCTTCCTACGCTGGTTTCTAATAAGCACAAAAAAAGAGAGGGTTTTACCCCTCTCTTCTGTATTATCATAATATAGTGAATCAAAAATCTTAGTCTTCTTTAGCCAATTTAGCAAAGTAACTGAGAGTGTTTTCTTCTCCATCAGAATCTTGCGCAGAAGCTTCCGTCCTCGGTGTTGCAGCAGTAGCCGTAGCTTTCCTTGGAGCAGGCGTGGATTCATCAAGATCTGTAGACTCTGCAGTCGTGAGAGGTTGACTAGTTTCTCCAAGAACTTCTGATAGTTTCTTTGAGAGTTCTGCATAAGACTTATAATTCTTTACATCAGTGAATTCCTTCAATGAATAAAGTGTATTATACGTGTCTTCTAGCTTCTTCTCGTCTCCACCAAATAGAGGAGACGCATCAGAAAACTCGGACTTATCGTAGTTGCGATAACCTTCAACATTACGAATCTTTAACTTGAAGTCTGCGCCTTCCCAAAAGTCGAAAGGATTAACAGGCTTCTCATCTTCAAATTGAGGCTGCATGATATCGACGATCTTATCAAAGATCTTTTTACCAAACTTGTATAAGAATACTTTACCTTCGTTTGATGGGTTCGTTGAGTCTACAAGAACTAATATGTTTGAAACATAGTGTAAACGACGTTTTTGAAGGCGGGCAACTTCTTTGTCTTCCTCGCGTCCGGTATTCCATAGTTTAGAATTTAATTCACCTACTGGATCAGTTTGACCGATTGAAGTAAGAGAGTTTTCAATATACCAACGGCCTGTAGGTCCTTTAAAACCATGATCCCAATAACGAATCCATGGAAGATCTTCACCTTTACATGCTGGTAAGAAACGAATAACTGCGTATCCATTTCCGGCTTTATCTACGGCTGGTGCCCAGAAACGATTATCCTCATAGGACTTCTTTTCTCCAGCTCCACCAACTTTTTCTGCAGCAGCAGTCAATTTTGTAATTGCGCTAGTGCGGTTTTTCTTCATATCAGCAAACGACATAGTATTTCCTTATTTTAGTATTATTAGTATTGTATTTTTTGTATAACGACGTATTTATGTATAACATCTCTCATGCAGATGTAAATCTTTTAAGAATAATATCTTTAAACTTTTCAAGATCTACGGTCTGTTTAAGAAAAGGTCTGTACTTCCGAACTTTGCGAGAAAAATCAGGCCAAAAGATGGTCTCTGATACTTTCACGTTTTTCATGAAGTTAACTAGCAAATCGATAATGACGATAGTCTCTAACTCTATCGTGTGTTCATTGTACAATTTTACTATGATGGGTGACATATTATGATTCCCATTTTTTAATAGGTTGTCAAAATATATCTTGTTCTGTTCACAGAAAAGTGCCAGTGTATCAATTTGCTGTGTGAAGAAATAAGTCATCGAATCTCGCTTTTTGAGCCAGGATTGATAAGCATCTTCAGCAACTGGATCGATAAGGTCTCCGGCCCAGCAGCCACCTTTTTCCCTAAAAGTAAAGTTGGCTACTAGGAAGTCAACCAAAGTTTGTTTGTCAGGATATTTTTTTGCTAGTTTAGCGAAAAAGAATCTATCCTTACGTAGAAGAAACGACTTCTGTTTTGCAGAAGTTTTAAAGTTGTACTTAAACACGTCGTAGTCTTCACTATCGAAATGCAATCGTACGGCATTATATATCAAGTATGCATCCCAAGGTTGCATTATTATTTTATGAAACTATCGAGAGAATTGCTCTTAGGTAATAGATTAGCTTTCATTGCCTCGGCCTCAATCTTAGACTTGATAGTAGGAGCAATAAGTTTACCCATATCAGCAGGATCGAGTTGTCTTTCATCACAGACGTGAAGGACGGCTTCTGTATATGTCATTTTTTCTGTTTGAACCAGTTTTTCGACAATTATAGCTAATGTTGTTTTTGTTAGAAGATTATCCAGCATGTATTTGAAGATTGAATTATATACTCGAACTATAAAGTTGTAAAGGTAATATGAGCTCGATGAATTAATTTAAATACGAATTATCTGGAGTGTTTTCCCTTAAGATATATTAAGTATCTATACGCCTCTCAAAAACCCTGAGCAGTACGACATCTTCATTGATCCTGCCGTTAGGTTTGGATTCTTTCGTGGTTAGTTTCTTCCAGGCATTCTCGATCTGCTTAGGAGTACCATTTAAGATTATCGGCAGTATCTCTTCTGGCTTCCTGAGACGTACAGCTTTACACGATTCATCGGCCATATTCTTTAATGAAGTACCCTTTATGAGAATGCCTTTTGTAGATTCTGAAACGTAATCAAATAGAGTGCGAGTCTTTACATTAAACGCAAGAAGTCTGTAAGCTCCAGCCACTCGGATAGGATTCACCGAAGTGATCTTGAAGTTGTTATCCTGCTTGCAGTACTTCAATCTCTCCACCTGCTTCATTGCGGAAGGCATCTTCTTTTCTCTTGGAGTCCTTTGAGCTTTTGCGGTATGTTTAAACTTGTTTAGATCTTCGAGCATAGATTGAAGAGCCTCTACGCGAGTCTTTAATTGTTTTGCATTGAGATACCTATAGCCTTCGACTAGATCGAGATCCGACTTATCGAGAGCGGACTGCATCGCGTCGCGGTGCTTGCTGAGCCAGATGGAGACCTGAGCGCAACAAGCCGCAGGAAGTTCATACTCTCTCATCTTGTCGTAAACCTGTATTCCTTTTATATCAGTATCACCGTCCATCCAACCATCGAGCATGACATCGAGATCCAAGATGATAGTGCTCTGAGTCTTCTTCTGAAGGCGAGCCATAGGAGATATGGACTTGCTATCGCCAGAATCAGCATCGGCCAAAGGATCTTCTTCTTGAACCTTCTTACCTTCCTCTATCGCTATGGATATCGCCTCTCTCACGAAATCTTCATCGGACCTGGCGATACCGCCGACACCTATCATCTTATCGTGATACGCCTGAGCTTCAGGGTGCAGAGAAGGCATACCTCGATTCATGCACGTGCACAATGAACCTGCAGTAAGTCCTGGGTAGTAATCAGGAGCGTTATTCACTCGGCGTATGTCTTCCTTCGAGTAACGGTTCGACTGCATCCAGTCTTTGATCGCGGGCCTTAGATCTTTTGCGGTAAAATAATACGCATAGAAGTTCAAAGCGCGCTGGCGCTCGTTCATGAATTCATCTACCGTCCAGTCTTTCCAGTTGTCCCATATAGGTATCTTGCCGGTATATTTCTCGTCGATAATGTTTACTTGAGATGTTCTCTTTTTCTTTTTAGAGTGAGATTGTTTACCGGCCTTAATAAGCGATTCGATAGACATAATGTATTATTATATTAGTAGTAGTAGTAGTATTAAACTTCAACTGAATTTATAGAATCAAGACGGAATGAACGCCAACCAAACTTTTCGAGGTCAAACGCTCGAATAGTGTCCAGGTTCTCTTTACGAACAGACGCCTCGTCATCATTCTTCTTTGATTGAGGTCTATGTTCTATAGGAATAAAGTCCCAAACCAATGTGCACTTCATATCACGCTTAGTACCATCTACTTTCGTGAAATTGACAGTCACAGCTGTTTCTCTTAAGAGATCAATCAATTCTTGACGGACATATTTTGTCTTCATATAAAATATCGTATCACGCTCTCATCAAATGTACAACTTAAAATACTTTTTGCTCTGTAGAGGCTATTTCGTAAAGTCTCTTTTACGATAATGTAAGTCACCATGGAAGTGACTGTAACTGTTGAGTTTTCTACTTCGTGACTGAAATAGGCTCTACGGAGCAAAAGATATCATGTCAATAAACTGATGAATGTATTTATTCTTTATAGTATTTCGACACCTTTTCCCAATATTTTTCAAGATTAAACTGTTTAGAATCTGTTTTTGGATGATTAGATCTCTTCCATGCCGCTCCTCCACCATTCCAGATATAAGCTAATTCTTGAGCAGTGGCTTCGCGATGCTCGATTTTTAAAATATAATCGTTATAATATGTTAAAACTTTCATGGCAATCTCTCTAGCTAATAGAGGATTTTCTGCATCATCGAGTACATAAGTAGAATGACGAGAGATGCGATTAGCATCTTGTATCATCTCTCGACGAATTTGCAAGATGCCATAAGCTTTACCATGATCTCCATGTGATACATTAGGATTGTTATGGCTCTCAACCATTGCAAGAGCATTAACTAGATCGAGTCTTTTATCTAGAGAAAGACCAAAAGATGATGCACCGCACGCTAAAAGAAAGATTATGTATGATATAGTTTGTTTCATGGAGTATATAGTATATTATTCTACGAATTTGTACACAAATACAAAAAATATAAGTTATTGATAATCAACTACTTATAAAACTATGAATTTATTATCTTCGTAATAAGGCCTTCAAACTCTTCTACTTTCTTCACTCTGTTTGGCCACTTAATATAATCCTTTTCAGGATTTTTCTTTAAATTTTGAAGCAAAGGAATAATTGCATCATATAGCTTTTTAAGCTTCTCTTCAGCTGTAGCTGCGGCCACTTGGCTAGCTACAGTAGTTTCTAACTCAGTCTCATCGACTGCAGTGAATCCAAAGTCAAATGTCTCGTTCGTCATCGTCAGGCTGTGGTTCTTCAATCGGTTTTTGCTCTGTATATCGTGATACTTTTGTAGTCGCAGTGACTCTTAAATACTCTGAATCATCTATATCATCTATTAAAGGAATCAGTCTAAAACAGATTCCGCCATTAGTTTCAATAATATTGTGCTCATTCATAGGTGAATCTTATCTAGCAGATTCACCTATGTACAACAAAAAAGAATTAGAACCCTACTGGAACCATTTTTACTCCAGATGCGGCAGAGATGTTTTCAGATGGACCTTTTTGCACGTAAACGGTGTCTCCACCTTTTACAGTCATAGAACCTGTTACTGCGCCGCCTGAAGCTTTAACCGTTACGACTACGTCGGAACCAGTTTGATTGTATACGCGCACCACTGTTGCGCCGTTAAATGTGGTACCTGATGAATTTATTGTAGCCTCTGCACCTAATAGATAATTGATTGTTGCGATCATGGTATTTTATATTTTTGAAACTGCCGTTAAAACTGTGACGAGTTGATTAAAAATAGTGTTAATTGCTTCAACATTTTTTACTTCATCCGCATCTGCTGCAGATTCCTTTAAAGCTTCTAGATCATCTGATAATTCTTGAAACTCGTCGATCGTGATTTCGTGGTTTTTAACTTGTTGAGCTAAAATGGAGATCTTATGAGCCATTTCGGCTAGTGCTGTGCTTTCGTTTGTTCCGAAAGGATTGAGTTGTTGGATTAAACTGTCTGCTAGAGTTGACATAAGAATTAAAGTTTTTCTGAACCTATTGTTTTACGGATATCATCAGTTAGTTTAATAATGTCATCCGTTTTAGTTTGATAATATGCTTTGCTGATTTCAACAGTACCGCGTTCTCTAGTATCGAGTTCAAGAGTAATTTTATGAAGTAATTCCAGTTGGTGTGTTAACTTTTCATTATAAGGACGACCAGATACATAAAGAGTCAATTCGTCTGTTCTGCTTAATACATTAGGAATATTATTACGATCATTCTTAGTTAGTTTTGCAATATATTCAAGTCCAACAGATAACATATATTCATTGGAATCAAAATGAGGATAACGGCCTAATACGCCATTGACTAAGGCATTGCTAGAAACGCAGCCAGTGAGTGTGAAGCACGCGAGTGCAACGAGAAGTAATTTACTATTATTGATATTCATATTTTTATTATTAACTTTTCCAACCTTTTAAATCTAATGGTGGCCTCATAAAATCTATTATATATTTTACCATTTTTGAATCTTGATTTATAGTTTTAGTAATATCATTTAATATTATTTTAGATGAATTAGCGTCAGTAGATATAACTTCATTTTGAGCTAATTTACTACAGCTATTGATATTGTTAATATCGAATTGATTATCGTTACTCATGTGTTTATCTATACTGTTTTCTAGAAGATTTATTTTTAATTTTAGCTTTTTTGGTTTTTTCTAACTTATCTTCTTTTGCCGTTTCTTCATTATTTTTTTTATCGAGAGCTACCCTACGATGCTTATTAATTGCATCACTTAATATGTCGTCGTTTATAGATTTATAACTTTTTCCTCTTTTAAGCTCCATACTAGTTAATATTTTTTGCTCCAAACGAATCATGTCATTGTCTAACATACCTATACGATCGATTAAATTGATCATAGTGGTTCTAGCTTCATTTAATTTAGAATTAATATTTTCTGTTACAAATTGCCAAACAAAGTATATGAAATAGCCCATGCCACACGCAGCGATTGTGGGCATACCATACTGATTGACCAGCGCCTTTGTTGTATTAATCTCGTCGGGCGTCATCTTTACCGTTCGTCCTCGACAATCTCTCGAGGTCTACTCGTAAGCCAAACCTAGAAGAAACTAAGGCGTCTATACGAGCGAGGTCATTATTCATAAACCTCACTCTGTCATTTAACATTGATGCAATATCGTCTAACATAGCGACGTCAGAAACGACGTTTGCAAGAATGTATTTGAGTAGTATTCCAATGAATATACCACATACGGTAATTGCCATGAGCATAAAGCCCAGATCTGCTAGTTGTTTAATGACTTCGAGCATCGTAAGACTATTTATATAAAACTTAGTGTATAAATACAGATATGCGTACTTATAACTTTAAAATGTCTTTAGTATTTGGAATTTGGCTGTTATTATTAGCAGGCTGTCAGACTTTCCCTAATAATATTAAATCGTTTTTAGGGGCAAATATGTCGGCCAGTGGTTCAGTAGATAAAGCCGCTCCAGTGACTGCTGCTTCTTCTACAGTTAAAGCTATAGATAAGATCGATGAGCTAAACAAGAAGACTGAACAAGTTAAGCAATCTTTGGATGCGCAATACTCTAAGTTTAGGGAGCAATTAGCTGACGCGTATAAAGCTAGAGATCAGATTGATGATACTAATTTTGCGCAAATTTCTGAGATTAACTATGGTATCTTTAAGTCTACAGAAGATGTAACCCATATGGACACTCGAGTATTAATAGCTAATTTAAAAGCTAAAGAGAACATGGCTAGGCTTCTGCCGATTACCGATGAGAGGCGAAAGGCTATAGAAGATGACATAGAATTAGATCGCAAAAAGACAGAACAGGCTATAGCTCAAAAGTATGAAGCAAAGATTAAATTAGGAGAAGCTGCCGCCGCTGCTTATGAAAAAGCAGATCAAGAGGTTAAAACCAAAGAGGCTGAAAAAGTTAAGCTTAGGTCAGAACAACAAGAAATTTTAGCTCAGTTAAAAGCTAATCAAGACAGTGAGAAAATTCAACTTCAAAAGCAGGCCGTAAGCGCAGTAAGTGTGGCTAAAGAACAACAGAAATCAGAAATGCTCGGTTGGCTCGTAAAGTCTTTAGGTGGCATAGGTATCGTAGTTTTATTAGTAGGTCTTCTGCTAAGGTCGCCTAGCTTTATTTTATCTGGAGTAGCTTTACTCGGTCTAGCGTATATTGCTGCAACGATACCTTTTTGGGTAGTAGCAACTTTAATGGGCGTACTTATTCTCGTAATGGTAATGATTGATCCAAAAACTGGCGAGTTTCACGTGAGTCATCCGTATACGTCGTATACACCAAACAATCCTATTACAAATATAGTACCCTCGCAACCTCAAGCTAACATTATTGCTACAACACAAGCTACAACGCCAGTTCAAACGAATCAGCCACCTACTTCATAATACGAGGTGGCGGCCGTAAGCGTTAATAAGGTATTGTATATTGTCTTTTCCAACTGCATCAGTCGAGTGAATCATATAGTTTGGAAATTTTAACTTATTTGTCATACAGTAATCTAGTAACCATCTAGTGCAATCATATCCTGTTTTTTCAGAGACTTGATTTTCAACAAAAGTTATATCACATAGATCATAGTCTAAAGATAAAAAAATAGGAAGTCCGTTTTCAGTAATAGTCTGTATAAATTCTTGATAACTTCTAACAATAATCCAATCTATAGCGTCTGGAATTTTTAAATCATCTAAGTAAAGTTTATAGTTATCCAAAGTCTTCATCTATTTTGTATTTATCTTTAATCTGTTCTGCTCTTTGAATTGCATAAGATCTTGCGATATCAGCAAAGATCGGATAGGTATCGTCATGAATACACGCTGAGAGCACAAATAGCACCATTGCAATTTCAACTTCATCTATTTCTGCGCTTCTTTCAGCAAGATCCTTTATACAGTTTAAAAGATCTTCCCTTGCAATAAAGCGATTCATGTCGCTGTTATCTGAAATCACTTATATCCTTTCCACATAGTATTAAAAAAGACTTTAAAAGCAATTTAATCACCCTAATCGAGCATTCTAATAGAGCATAAACAATAAAAAATGAAAGTATCGAATGCTCATTCGTAAATTTTAGTAATACGTCTATATTCATTGAATAAATTTATTATAACTTTCTTCAGTTATTTTTTGAGCTGTATTTACTAAGTTTTCAATATCTATTGCAGTATTTATAGGCAGTTTAGACACTAGACAAGAAATTACTGAAATATAAAGATCTTCTTTAAACGTGAAAGAAGTTTTCTTTATTGAAGCGCTTTTATCCGAACTACTTCTCCATGGTGGAACTCTCAACTCTACTGGCATTACGTCAAAGTCTCCAGTATTATACTTTAAGTAAGATTCGGTATAACTAGTTTTTTCAGATTTTTTTTCTTCTTCCATTAGTACTCTATTTATCAAATCTCGTCAGACTCAAGTATAGCTTCTTCAATCTCTTTTTCGGTAAGATCACTAATGAATGTCTGTAATTGTTCTAGTGGTATATAATGAATACTTTTAAACTCATTGTATGCTAGAGATACTGCATTAAGACGACTTTCAGTCTTGACAGTGCGTCCTCCAAGAAGACGATTCTGATGAAAAAAAATGACTCTAAAGTACATATCGAATTTCATTTTTTTAATAATAATAATTATGCTACTTCCACGAGATGAACGAGTTTATTCCTATCGCTCATCTTAATGACTTGATTGTGATACTTTGGAATTTTCTTAAATACATACTGCATCTGCTTATCGCTTAATCTACCACAGTGTGAATACTGTTGCGCTAAGCTTGAAAGAAACTTAGCGTCTAAGCCAGAAAATCCTATACCATTATCATGAGTAGTCACTGAACATAACTTCTCATCTGTAGTTTGATTCTCAGTGTATATACGAACTAATGCTTTAAGCGCCCAGTTCTTATCGGTCGCGAGTTTAGTTTTAACAAACGAGTGGATGTTTTTTTGTGTTAGTTTCATCGTTTAAAATAGTACAATATTTCATAGAATATGTACAATATTATAAAATTTATAAGTTATTGGTAATGAACAACTTATAAATCATCATCAGAACACTCTAATGAAATACTTCTTTTTTTATCTCTTAACAGCATGAGACGCGATCTTTCTTCCAAAGCTTTATTTATTTTCATATACCATTTGTCAGCTTCAACCGAATTTTCAGCATCAAGCCAGAGACCTCTCAACATAGAAATGACCTTGTCTATCTCTACGATAAGCTTGATGTATTCGTTCTTCATTTACTTAGAGTAGCAATAAGTGCTGGTGCATTAGGAACTCCTAGACCCGTATCGATGTCGTATCCAACTGTAGCAGATACTCCATTATTAATACCTGTAGTAATGTCATGAAAGAACGTAGTGTAGGTATTGGAGTATAGTAATGGATGAATGTCTGAAGCAATAGGAGTTTTCTTGTTCTGATAACCTAGAGAAATCAATGCTGCCCAGATAGGTGCAGAGGCGCTTGTCCCTGATACAGTGTGCCATCCAGAAGAACCTTGATAGTTACCAACATAGATCGAATAACTACAGGCGTTGAAGCTTACATCGGGTGTAGTACGCATTGCATTTACTTGAAACCCATTCTGCCAAGTAGGACGTTTGTAATACTTTGAAACACCACCGCCGCCATTCTTCCATGCATCTTCAGTGAAAGTGTTAGGTCCAGTTACATTCATCAATGTACCCCCTACTGCCAATGTGTTAGGCGACGTAGAAGGCCATGAGGCGTTGTTAGTGCCAATATCTCCAGTTGCTACACAGAAAGTGACTCCAGAACGATTGAAGTGCGAATCATAACTTAATTGATTAGACCATTCTACTGATCCCCATGAGATTGATACTATCTTTGCGCCAGCATTGACTGCAGCATCTACGCCTAAAACTAATCCAGATATAGCCGTGGTATTACATACAACCATGATAATTTTAGCGTTAGGAGCTATTGCGTGTACCCACTCAGCATCTAGTGAAGTCTCATTTGCCCAATAGTCTGAATGTGTAGTTGGAACGCCTTGAGGATAGATAAAACTAACTTGAGCATCAGGCAGACCGTATTGCTTTGAGAAAACGTGCAAATCATTCACTAATGTTTCAGAACCAGCAGGTATAATGATAGCTACAGTTTGTCCTACGCCAGTGTAAACGTTAGTGATTTTATCAATGCCATAAGCATACTCAATTTCAGCTAGTGTTCGTCCACCAGGACTAGAAGTAGACACATAAGCCTCCACTTCAGTAGGTGTAAAAGCTCTAGGATAAAAGTTTACTGCCGTCTCAGGCAACTGCTCATACGAAAAGTCTCCTAAGTGCAACGAACGATCTTCCTTACGCGTTTGAATAGGAAACTTAGCTATATTTGATACATTATTAACATATAATGATTTATCTTTTGGATCTAAAGAATTCCACAGTTGACGATGCGTAGATAATCCTAACCCATCGGTAGGCAATTCGTATTGATTTGTAAATGAGTTTTGAGCTATTAATGAAGTCACTTTACTTTTAATAGAAACTTCAATTGAAGTTACTGCATTAATAATTTCGTGTCTATCGAGCACTATCGTGGTTACTAATAGTGCTAATGATGTGATATATAATATAGTTTTTTTATTCATAAAAATTTAAGTGTTATTAGAGAGCAAAATTGATGGCGCGTGTCGTTGGTATGTTAGTAGGAATTACTTTAATGGGATTATATTGTTTACGCATTACGGCATCGTCTTCAAGAGTAACTAACCAATATTTGCCGCATTGATTGTCGATAAAAGTAGATGGCTCAAATCCAGTATCCGAGTTCCACATTTTAACCAGTGCAAATGAGCAACAGCTGTCGTCTGGAGCTGGACTATATTCACCAATATCCATCCAAGAATCGGTTAAATGATGATATTTGTATATTACGTAACTTACGTAACCTTGTTCCAATTTATTAGTAATAGTAGTAGTATTATTATTCATGATATAGTTATGTTCAGAATAATAAACTAAAAATTCTTTGGACTGATGTACAATCCAAAGAATTACGTAAGTTGTTGGTTATCAACGGCTATAAAAATTACCTTCTTCCACGCCAGTATCCGCGGCGATAAAAGTAGCGCCCATGCTCAAATTCCCATCTAGGTTCCATCCACATGACGTCATGGCGAGGAGGCAACGTCCAACGACCAGAGATCCAAACATAGTCTGTACCGTTAAATAGCCAATATCCATTGACCCAAACGTAGTCTGGACCAGGCATTGCAGTAATTATTTCAGTATGAACTGTGCTTTGTGGCGGTAAAGTTACAACTTCTACTGGAATAGATTCTTGATATAATGTATTATCTGCATGGTCCTTCGAGTTACCGATAGTTCCACCCGCGATTGCTCCTATAGTTCCACCGATGAGTGCTCCTGCGAGACCGTTATGACCACCACTATTGTTACCAATAATAGCACCTGCCAGAGCGCCTAGCGCTCCACCGGTTACCGCATCGCGCTGTGTATTAGGACCAGTGCCTACACAACCTGTGAGCAATACTGTCGTTACTAGTGATAGACTGATGATAGCTTTAAGTTTCATAATTAAAAGGCGTTACTGGCAGATTTCTCTACCAGTAACTATTTATCTTCTATAGCTCTTATACTTCTTCTTGAGTATTATTCTCTACGAATGAATATAGCTTCTTTGCTAAACGAAGAGCTTCACGCTCGCGCTTGTCTTCAGGGAGTTCGTAGGTGCTGTTGTCCTTTTCAGCATCGAATCGAACTTTGTCTAGTTGTTGGTGCCAACGATTATCAGCTAGTCCCATTGCCATTTGTAGCACTTCTAGTCTTATTTCGTAGGCGTTTTTTCCGCTTGTTTCTTTTGTCATTGTGTGTGTCTTTCTTTTTAGCAGTGATGTGTGTGTTAGTATCATCCAAAGGCTCACTGATTGTCTTTGAACGAAAGATGTTGTCCCATGACTTTAAAAATTGCTCATAGGATACTGAAAAAGGGCGTGGCTTGGAGCCTTTACCATTAGTACTCATTACGTATATTTATGCCCCCAAAAAAAGTGCCAGAAAAATACTATCATTACTATTGCGTCAATCATATTATTGTTTGTTAAGGTTAGCTTGTACAATTTCACTAATCGTATCCGAAACTGATTTAGTTATATCCCAAATAGGATAATGCTTTTTCATCTTAGTTAAGTCAGAATAATAACAGATATGATCTCCTACGCGGTTTTGATCTACATAGCTGCTGATCTGTTTCTTACCAGTAAAAGACTCAACGATTTTAAATGCTTCAAGTATTGAAACGCTATTGTTCTTACCACCGCCGATATTGTAAACTTCACCCTTACGAGGAGAATCGATGAAAGCCGCTATGAACTTAGCAACATCTAAAGAATGAATGTTATCTCTAACTTGTTTGCCTTTATAACCAAAAATGCGATATTCTTTTTCCTGTAAGTTACACTTAACTAGATAGCTTAAGAAGCCGTGTAATTCTACACCAGAATGATTAGGACCAGTTAAGCATCCGCCTCTTAAACAGCAAGTAGGCATATCAAAGTAACGACCATACTCTTGAGTCATTATATCGCCTGCTACCTTAGAAGCGCCAAATAATGAATGCGTGGATTGATCGATTGAGAATGTTTCAGGTATACCATTAACATAAACAGGATCTGCGTATTCCCAGCGAGTATCTTCTTCCTTTAAAGAAATACGATTAGGAGCATCTCCATATACCTTATTCGTACTCATGTTAACGAATGGAGCTTGCTGAGCAAACCTCCTAGCAGCCTCAAGCATATTTAGAGTACCTACTGCATTCGTATCAAAGTCATCAAATGGTATACCAGCAGCTCTATCGTGACTAGGTTGAGCTGCCGTATGAACGATCGCATCCGGCTTAATCTGAGCCATCAATAACATGACGTCTGTTCTATTACGAATATCTAACTCATTATGTACAAAGTTTGGTAATTCTGCCTGTAGTCTCGCTTGATTCCAGCGAGTATCTCCAGATTCGCCAAAGAATACTGCTCTTTGGTTATTATCAATACCATAAACTTTGTAGTTAAGTTCTTTGGCAAAATAAGTACATACTTCAGAACCAATTAGTCCTGAAGATCCAGTAACAAGAATTCTTTTTTGTATCATATAATTTTAATGAATAGCGCCGCGTGAAAATACCAGTTTGATCATAACCATCATAATAGTTACTATTAATAATGTAGCAGACATCATAAAAAAACAATTAGCAACTATATCTAACTTAGATTGAGGTTCTTTCATAATGTATTGTAATATTATTAATCGTAAAAGTCTTCGTCTCTAAGTTCTTTTTCAATCTTACTAAAATTCATAAACATGGCAATACTACCGACTATAATCACTATAGCTATAATTGCTATTATGTACATGATACACTCTATTATATGTAAAAATGTAGACATGTAAATAACAAAAGTAAACTATTTGCCAGTTATAAGCGTAATTATTTCGCTTCTCTCTTTTTCAGAGATATCGTGCGATCCGTCCGTATCTCCATAATAGCCGCTGATTGTAAATAGTCGTAGATGTTCATTACGAAATCCTAGACCATGACGCATTAATTGAAACTTTTCACCGAGGTCAAACATTGATAGATTATCAATTAGATACGATTGAGAATCTTCATTGATTCCTTCCATCGGTAAAACTGCTACTCTTCCACGAATATGTTCTCTCGAATAGATTTGATTTTCTTTAAAACCTAACTTATGCATATCGTTATTTCTACTAGCATAATCCCACATAGAAACTGTAAGCATGAACACTCGATCGTTTCCAACGGTTTGACGCAATTCCTCTAAAAGTTTATGCGCTCCTACTCTTAATTGAGATACATATATTTCCGCATGTTTATCGTTACCTATATTGATTTGTAACTCACGATCTAACGTAGCTTCTTCTTTATACACATTTGTGTGAATCAATGTTTCATCCAAATCAACAAATACGTATTTATTTTCTAATTGCATATATGAGATATTTATACAAATAAAAAAAGACCCAGCCTAGATTGCTCCAAGCTGGGTGTTGTATTCTTACTTATTTTAATTAAAAGAATGGTTTGTAAGGATAAGAAAACGCTTCAATGAGTGTTTCCTTAATCTTTGGCCATTTACTTCTAATGAACTTACGTATACCGAAACCTATCTTATATTCCTCGGCTGCGAGTCCAATAAAGCAGGCAACAAATAGGTAAGCAGTCCTTGTGAGAAGGATGTACATATTGTGTCTTTCTTTTTAGAACCTCAGTCTAAGACTTTGGTTATTGAGCTGGATAATATCACCAGCAATTCATATAGCTCTTAGCCTATTAAGCTAAGAGCCCGTAAGTTTAACTGAACTGGAAAAGAACGATTCAAGCCTCGAAAGGCTTGAATTTAAATTAGAACTTTAAGGAATAACCTGCGTTCCAAGCTAATGTATTAGCATTGAGTTTACCGTTGTGAAGAGCCTCTGCTCCTACGGATAAGCCTTTGAATACTAATGACATAGAACCACCGAGGTATCCATTCTTGTATTGGATAGATTTAACAGACTTTGGAAGTTCGTTTGATACGTCAGTATAACCAACGAATACTCCAGGCTTTAAACCAATAGCTCCATAAAGAGGGAAAGTCTTGGAAGCATTAACTTCTATGTTAGCGAGTTCTGACTTTGTGTCATAGTTTGCTACTACATTTAAGAAATCTTTACCGAAGTAAACAAAAGGGCGCGGATGATATTTTACATCATTTAAAGCTGGATGTCTTAGATAAGCTAAGTCCATACCTACTTTAAGATCAGCAATAGGAGCTGTAAAAGCATAATCAGCTAATACATCAATACGTGCTACTTTGTCTTTAAGATTACTTACGTAATTTTTAGCATTTAATCCTAGATCAAAATTGTAGGCAGCGACATTTGCTCCAACATTGAAGGATCCTTTCGAGTCAATTACTTGACCGAATTCGATCTGTTTTGATTGATATCCTACGTTAGCTGTAACTTCTTGAGCTGAAGCGCTGACTGTGAGGAAACTAGCGATTGCGACTAACAGTGTTAATAGTTTTTTCATAGTTTGTGTTTGTGTTCTAAATGACAGCGCTACTGGCCATCAAAAGGTTAAAAATGTACTTATTGTCTATTTATAAAGATAATTATTGGAGTATCTATTTATATGTTTTTTAGTTTTTGGTTAAAAATAGAGTTCGTTTTTTTCAAGCAATCATGGTTAGATTTTGTGCATTATGTATCAGAAAAGGCCCAATATAGCATAAAAACTAGAGCTTTACGCTACTGAGACGGATAAAATGGAGCGGGCGAAGAGACTCGAACTCTCGACGTCCACCTTGGCAAGGTGGTGCTCTACCAACTGAGCTACGCCCGCATTTAAAAAAATTGGCAGGGACTGAAGGACTCGAACCTTCAAATAATCATAATTGGGTGCTATGATTCGTCTCACACTCAAACCTACGCTATGTGCGGGTCGACTCCGCTTATTTGCTTTTGGTGACAGAGTCCCTATAAAATATATCAAATAACTTATTACTAATCTATATATACTGTAACTAAAGAGGAATTATTTCTGATTGATAATGAAGAAGTAACTTAGATTGTTTTGCGGAATTTGTATTTAAGAGTTTTTTCCAGTTACCTCTCCAAGCAATATAGTTTTTTTCTGATTTAGGTCCTTCAGGTATTTTTACATGCGAATCTGACTCTATACTATCTTTCTTAAATGCATCGAATCCCCATAGATGCACCTCTCTATAACGCCTTATGCAATATCCTACTGCGTAGTGACCAGTAGATTCTCCATTCTTTAAAACTGTATCTAATTTGTCGATTACTTTCGGTGGGTATGGACATTCTGCTGCAATTCGATCAAGCGCCCATGGAAGAATTATAGGCCACGGAAGTTTCACTTTATTATTGTGAATGTGATCGATCGCCACTTTGTCCATGATGAACGACGCCGTCAGCGGAAGAGCGAAGTCTGAGAGATTACAGCCATAGATGTCGCCGTCTGGCGAGTTTATAAAATCTTTTCTGGAAGGACCATTTCCTAAAACGTGAGCTATTTCTTTCATAATAATATGGAGCGGGCGACAGGACTCGAACCTGCAATATTCACTTTGGAAAAGTGATGCTTCGCCATTAAGCTACGCCCGCACTTGAGTTATTCTTACAAATATTGTTAAAACTAATATATATAATTGCTTTTCCTTACTTGTACATTTAATAAATAAAAACATGATTACCCAGATATCAAATTCGCCGTATTGTTTCAGACAGAAAATAGAAAGAGCTCCAAAACTCTATCTTAGTTCAGGAATACACGGCGATGAGACATCTGGGCCTTATACTTTAATGAGACTGTTGAACAACACTGAATTGTTTCAAGGCATAGATGTTACTATTTTTCCTATCTTAAATCCTTACGGTAGAGAACATAACCAGAGACATAACGAGAACGATGTAGATTTGAACAGAGACTTTTCTGATCAGAAAGAGAAAGAAACACAGAATCACGTAAAACTGATTGAATTTGATTATGACATTGCTTTATGTTTTCATGAAGCGTCTGAATCTAATGGAGTCTACATCTATAAACCCAATGCAAATAAAAACTTTCTTGTTATGGAAAGAATATTGAAGGCAATGAACGTGGTGATGCCTTTAGATACCAGACATAAAGATTTATTCATAGAACCAGGTATTGCCCGCGAAGTTCGCTATAAAGAAGAACACGAGACAGAAGCAATATTTTTAGCTAATCATGCAGTGGACGCTTTCACTATTGAAGTACCACACTCTCAACCGATGTATCGTAGAGAAGCTACATTAATTGCTGCTATTTCTGAAGCCATTAAGATTATTAAGAGATCTTAGTGGCTGGCCTGCTTGGGATCGAACCAAAACTAAGCGAGTCAAAGTCGCTTGTGCTACCATTACACCACAGGCCAATATCTACTAGTTTTCCGCTCTAAAAATTCTTTTTGTCCTACTTTAAATCCAACTAGGTCCTTTAGTACCAACTTTAATTCTCATAACTGTACGTACAAAGAGCTTTACAAAGAAATATGCTGTTAGTCCAATGGATTGAAAAATAAGTTTATTGCAATCACCAGTTATCTTGCTATAACCTATGCGATAGACTACATTCAGTTTTCTTCCAGTTTCATGCTTTGCCGCAGATAGATCTACAGTACTACCACCATAGCTTTGATCTGACCAATTGTCGACAAGAATGTCTGCGTTTAATCTATTTCCAGAACCTTTAAGTGTTCCTTGTATAAAAAGATTGCTGCTTCCCTTAACGCTAATGATCTGATTACCTATTCCTAAAGTTGAGTTACCAAATACTCCAGAGATAGTTGCAGTGACATTGTTATTGACGTCTACTGAACATTCTACTCCTTGATCTACAACAAGATTCGTGAGCGTTATATTAGCTCTGTCTGCCAACTTAAGAATACTTGCGTATGATGTTGGATTTGTAGGTAAAAATGCAGTAGAGTTATCGGTTGGCGTTGGGACCTGTGTAATATTAGGGCTTCCGGCATTAAGCGACCAAGCGCCATCGCCTTGCGTATCGCACGCGTATGAGAGATAATTAGTATCGGTAGATGTTGAGCTACTCATTAATATTGTAGTATTGATTGTGTCATGATACTATATATCAAAAAGCTTAAATGCACTTATTCCACGATCAAATTCTTTATGATGATTAGGGCATAAGAAGACTAGATTCTTTAACGAATTGACCTCTTCTACTTTTACTTCTAGCGCAAAGTCAGCTATTGCTTTCACATGGCACGCCTCAACATACGTCGAATAACCACACACCTTACAAGAATAAGGTACGTTGTTATCTTTCATCACCTTACGAGCATCAATTCGTATGTTGTGAAACTTACCTCGTGATTTATTTGCTGGATATTTGGATGTATACTCACCCAAAGTCATTTTAGATATTTGCATGAGTATTAGCCTATGATAGATTTTACTACAGAAGAGAATCCCTTTCGAGGCGCGTTGTATTTTCGAGCTATCTTATAGCTTTCACCGTTGAGCACCTGGCAGTGCCCTCCAGTCTTATGGTCCCAGATCATGACTCCAAAGCGATTCATGGATTTCTCTCGAGGCACATAATTTGGATCAGGTAAGAAACCCATCTCTATCAATTTCTGTGTTCGTTGTTGCTGAGTAATGTTATTCATATCCAAAAATAGTGATTACTTTAATTGATTTAATTCTAATTCTTTCCATGGGCAATTAGCCCGATTTAATATATTGCGTAGAGTTCGTAAACAAATTCTATGCTTTTCTATTACTTGTTCTTTAAGCATTCCGCTTTGATAATCTTTTAGTACTGCTTTATATCTTTCTTCAGAGGTCTTTATAGGTGTATTACTTTTTAACAATATACCATAAATAGCATTCATGGTTAAATTGTAATCCCACATTAATTCCTTCAGCCTTGAACCATTTTTATATTTGGCAATTAGTTCTAGGGTCTTTTCAAGAGTTAGTTTTCGTGGAACTGCATTTAAAAGACCTCGTTTACCTAAAACATTCCATATAATGGATCTACTAATATTATAATCTTTTTCAATTTTACGCATGCTTTTACCATTATTGTATTCTCTGGTAATAGTTTGTTTTATTTTTGGAGTAGCAGAATTAAGACTTGTGAATGACATTTAGTTTATTTTAGCGCTTTTTGTGAATATAGACACCATAGCAGCAGCAGCAGCGAGAATCATCTACTACCTCTCCATCTAGCCAATCGTTGCATCATCCAATTGATCTCTGATTTAGAGGCATTAGCCGCTATCAGTGCAGCTAACTTTTCTTCATAGTACTTTACATAGTCTTCTTTAGTCATACGCTTAGCCGGTAGTGGCGTAGCGTCGGTAGGTGTCGGCTCAATTCTCATATTAGTTGCTTATTGTTACAGTTATTATAGTATTCGTGTTAAAGCTTTGTGTGAATATAGACGTCATAGCAAGAAGCATTCGTCATGTGAATTGGCCTCTTCTAGGCAACTCTAAAAATGCGGATCCCAGTACTCTTTACGACCTTTAGACATCCAGCAAGAGCGGAGACCAGTCATACGATAGTTGTCGCCGATCTTAGTAAACTTCTTACCACTTTCTGTAAAGATAAACTTCTTTGTAATGCGAATAATCTTACCTGCATAATAACTATCATTATTGATGCCGTAGCTAACATCATCACCTACATTGTATTCTGTTATGGTATTCATATTAGTTGCTTATTGTTACATTTATTGCGCTATTCGTGTTAACGCTTTTCGTGAATATAGACATCATAGCGAGAAGCATCTGCCATGCGAATTCCGCCCATCTGAAAGTAATGATAATTAGATGATGCTGGATTATTCTTACCGAGCCTGCCTTTTACACTGACCCTATATAGCTTTGGTATAGTATTAGTATAAGAAGCAATACGTTTAGCAATAGCATTGGCTGCCGATATTGACTTACGAACTAAGTCAATCCGAAACATATCGTCTGCGCAGAGAGGATCTGCCGTAAATACGTAAGCTGTAGTGCGAGAAGAACGTTTAGTAATATTAGTATTATGAATGATTTTCATATCTAGATATTACAATATTCCGTAGAATATGTACAACAATATGAAAAATCTAAGTTGTTGGTTATCAACAACTTATGAAACTACCCCTTTTTACCATGTTTAGACTCGCGCTTCTTTAAGCGTTTATTTAAACGTACGACTACTTGATCGGCACTTAACCATATATCTTTATTATCTAGTATCGATTTAATCTCTTCAGTAGTAAGAAAGTCGTTATAAATCTCTTCAAATAAGCATTCCGACCATTTTCTTTCATGCTTTATTTGATCAATCATTTCTCCTCCTTTACCTACAGTTCCACCTGAATAATTATGGAACATAAACATCGAGTGCGGAGATATTTCATACTGATCTGATGTTAAAAATATAATTGTGGCTGCAGACATACAAGCGCCTTCAACTGAAGATATTATTGTAGCTTTGCACTCCTTCAATACGCGCATAAACTGTATAGCAGTCCAAAGATCTCCACCACAAGAATTGATGTAAATCTTTACGCAATCAATAGATGAAGCGTGTCGAATCTGATTAAACCAGTCAGTATACTTTGATGCTTCCTCAATATCGCCTGAAATATAATATTCATGAAGATGACCTAATGGCTTGTCGGTAAAACTATCTGAAGGTTTTTTACTTCCACCAAGTAATTCCGAAATAGGATTATTGAGAGTCTTTTGTTTCATGTTGATATTATCTATACGAGTTAAATGTGACCAAAAAGTTTTCTTTTTCTATAATCAGATATCGTATTAATTAGATCCTTTGTCCAATTATCTCTATGTTCTATAAACACGATAGCTTCTGCGTAATCCACTGCCATTAGTGTTACAAGTTGTGTAATTGGTATACCAGTTCTCTCTTCAAACATGATCGCATAGGCTGCTTCCTGCATGAAGTAGTTCTTAATACTAGAAGGCGATTTCTTTTTAGTAGAAGTCTTAATATCGACAATTGACAGTTTTCCATCAAATTCACCGATGATATCAACTCTTCCAGCAACTCCTAAATGATCAGAATATAATGGTTTTTCTTGAAGCCGAATGTTATTTAGTCTATTATCTAGAATAACAGATAAAGACTTAAAATTTTGAAATACATCCGGCATCACTCCTTCATTTGTCAATGTTTCATTATTGATGTATTTCTCAACTAGTGTATGTACTGCAGTTCCCCTATTGCAAGCCTTTCTACTTATTCTATTTGCTTCTTCTTCACCTACTCGATTCCTCCAACTCTGAATATAGCCTTCAGAAAGTATTGCAAGCACCGTCGTTATAGAAGGATATTTCTTGCCTTGAGGTGTAGCATAGGTCCTGCCACTCTCTTTTGTTTCGCAAAGGAGATCTTCGTAGTCTAACTTTATAGGATCATGAGTAAATATCATCGTCGTCTATGATGTCTTCGATGTCAGTGACACGAATATGCCTCTTTTCCATCAGACGATCTTCGGCTACTCTCTGTGGTTTAGGTAGCTTTTTGTTTGGTTTCTTTTCTAATAACTTGAACTCGAGTTCTTTGTCCTCTTGCAATTTCTTATTCATTGTTTTTCTTATTACCTGTGTTTTCTTTTTGTACTAGCTCTTTTGTCATTATGTAATCTCGGACTAAGCCAGATCTTACAATATCTTGCCAACCGAATTCTGCGCAATGAAAGTACTTCATTTGCTCGATGATCTTCATGAAATCTATGATACCTAATTTATCTCGGCTCTTTTCAAGGTCACTCTGGTAATAATCTCCACACATGATCAATCGACAATTTTCTCCTAAACGTGTAATAATTGAATCTAGTTCATGGAATGTAAGATTCTGCATTTCGTCTACAATTACGATAGAATTGCGAAGAGTGATACCTCTTACAAAAGATGTGGTTAAGAATTCCATCTGTTTCCTCGCACAGAGTTTTGTCCATGCTTGAGGATCTGCAAATAATTCTGAGCAGATCGAAATGTATGGATACAAGTATGTAGCTTCTTTTTCAGCTCTATCGCCAGGTAAGAAACCAATGTCTCTCGTAGGAACAATCGATCTAACTACTATCACCTTTTCAGCCTTTGATTCGCCTGAGAGTATCTCTTCTAATGCTAGATACATGGCTATGAAAGTCTTTCCAGTACCTGCGCTTCCAGATAAACAAAGATTATTATTCTTTTTAAAAGCTTGAAATACCTTTTTCTGTATAAGTGTAAGAGGGCTTATTTCTTTTAAATTCTCAAGTCCAAGTCCAGACGGTTGAATTTTTATCTTCTGTTGACCTTTAGGTTTTTTAGCCATTAGTATTATTTATTATTTAGTCGTAATAGTATTCTTTTTAGCGGATCCAGCCTTAATTCTATCTTGAACTTCTTTCCAGCCATCTCCAGCTCTCTTATGTATAGACACTCCATGGTCATAATGAAAAGCTGCAGCAGACACTCCCCTAATTAATTTTTTCTTTTTACATTCCGGACATGGAGTAGATTGAGCAAAAATATCTCTTTCCATTACTTGTACATTCATATCAAATGTATGACCGCAGGCTTCACAGGTATAATCGTATGTAGGCATAAAATAATTTATACAGTTCGTATGAACCAATCCGGCATTTTTCTATGAGTCCAATTCATTTTAAAGCGCTGTTGTTTTGTCTGATAAAATAATCTATAAGAAGTAACAGGATCATCTGGATTCATGCATTCAGGATTAGATTTCATTGCGAGAGGAAATTGCGTTTGAGGGCAACTTGAAATATTAATTGGAATTTTGCTAAGAACATTTCTAAGCATCTTATCGGTTTTATGTATTTTTCCATAACGAAATTTATACTCTTCACATAATGCTGTAAAATGCTTATAATGCCATTGGTAATTTGCAATACTCGCCATTGTCCATTTTGTACATGGATGATTCACATGAACTGATTTATATAAAATATTATCTAGTTCATGGTCGTCAGTAATTGTCCAAATCTTTACTTTTCTATTTTTATCATTAACGGAGACAGTCATCTTTCCGTCAAGAATACGGTGAGCAGTAGAAAGCATTTGCGCTGACTCAAGTATCATCTTTACTACATGAGCATTACATTGCATTCTAGCGGCGTTTACGGGATCATAATCTAATACAAAGATATTCATTTAAAAGACAAGTTATACTATTCGGTATAACTTGTAAATAATATTAATTAAATTGCAATTAGTATTTCTTCTCGCTGGCCGCCTTGAAGGGTTTCTATGTAATCCAATAAGTATTGACGCTTCTTTTGGATTGAAACTACTTTTTTTGTATCGCCTTCCTTTTGAAGACGCTGTATGTAGTAATCGAGTTCAACTGAATCTTGTTTTAACCGTTCTAGTTGTGATTCTATCATTTGACTGTTATATCTGCTAACGTTAACTGACGAGAGCATAATATAGTAAGCAAACATTGCTTATCAAGTTAGATTTTTATTATTTCAGCATCCTTGATCAAATTTGGCCAAACCTGCTGAACTAAAGCTTTTGTGATACCTTTGTATCTCCTATTTAACTTCTTGTCTTTCATTGCGAATAGTAGTTCTGCGTCTTTTGGATCCACGCCTTCTACGATGCCCATAAACATTCTTTCCCTCTTTTCAGGAGCAAGTTTTTCGCCCATTCCACCTTTTATAAAGTAAGTAAATTCTACGGTCCTACGCTTTAAGTCAGATGGTGGCATGCCTTCTTCTGATAACGCAGACTCATACTTAGGAATACCCTTTGGTAAAAGAAACACTATTGAATCATCAAATGACGCCTTGAGTACGTCTCTAAGTGCTAGACAATTGTGCTGTTTTAATAAATCAATCTTTTCTGCCTTAGAAGGCGCCGCAGCAACCTTTTCAAGGATTTCATGTAATGTTAAGTGCATCATATAGTATTAAATTCTTCGGCGCATTCAATTAGCTGAGAGCATCGTTTTGATATAAGATAAGAGAGTATGTTTGAATTCGGTTTAACGGATTCAAATGTATTTATAATAGCAGCTTTCTTGTCTTGAGGTAGTTCTGATAAATCTATTAGAGTTTTATTGCGCTGAAAGTTAAGATATACATCACTTTCCATCACCTTTGACAGATTGTCCCAATCTTTAATCCATTCATCAACTTTCTTTGAAGAAAGCGTCTTTTGACGAACGTTATCCACAAAAGTAGAGTCATAACTTAACACATTCGGTACTCCATCTCCAGAATCACCTCTAAGTATTTTTTCTCTAAGTGCTCTAATAGGATCACTTTCTTTTATAAAAGTCTTAGACATTGGAGAAAATTGCTTAACATTATTATATCGTTGAAGCTGAATAAAGTCTTTATCAGAAGATATAATCATTACTGGCTCATCACTTCCAAACTGCTGTGTGGAATCTACGAGAGTTGCTATAACATCATCGGCTTCAACTTCATCGAGGTGAATGACTTTATAAGGAAGATTTTCTTTTATTTCTTCCTTAATAAGATCTAATATTTTAAAAAATTCTTTCCAGTCTAATCCAGAATCGTCTCTATTCTTTTTGCGATGAGCCTTATAGTGAGGATACACTTTCTTTCTCCAGTTTGACCCACCATCACACGCTATAACCATTTGGCCATATTCTTCACGGTACTTTACGTTATACATGCGAAGAGAATTTAATATCAAATGACGTATAATGCCTTCTTTCATTTCAAAGTTTTGACTGAAAGCACTCGCTATAGCTATTCCAGAATAATCTAAGATGATCATTTGTAAATAGTAGATTGAACTATAAGATATGTAAATACTAAAATTTAATATTCTTTAAATGACTTCTATTGATCCTAACCCATATTAAGTCATTATAATACCCAGGATCTATAATAGCATTTCGTGTAATCTGTTCATACAGCTCTAGATAGTTACAGTGACCTTTTGAGGAGCATAGATGCAATATAGTTCTTTCAAAGTTTTCTGGTCCTGATACCTGTACGTCTTCCTGTAACAGCCTGTTTGATCCATAGTATTCTTTCCAGTCTGACTCTATGTAAGTTCGCTTCCTTTTTCCTTTTATTTTTTTAAAGCCTTTAAAGAAAAACAGTTTTTTACCAACATAAAGCTTTCCGCTAACCTTATTTTTTATTAAGTATACAAATCCAATATCTTTTTTTGGATCTAAGTTAATAGGTTCGTAAGGTTGATCTTTATAATACCACATTATAGTGGTATTTATTAGCTAATTATTTTACTCTTCTTCATCAAGAAAATCGTCTTCAGAATCTGCCTCATGCTTTCCACAGAATGGACAGAATTCTGGATATTGGTTAAAGTCCATATCCGTATCAGCATTCTCACTTTCCTCTGGCCATTCTATTGGATTTTCTCTGACTGTAAATGCTACCACATAAGTGGCGGCGCAACATGAGCATTCTTTATGTAATTTCATAGATCATCCTTCACACGAAGCACAATTCAGCAAGTTGCGGCTAAGCTCTTGTGCTGGATGTGTTCCGCGCTGGTAGTATAATGTTTTGATTCCTTGCTCCCAAGCAAAGATCATGAGTTGATTGACTTCTTTCGGAGGTGTCTTTGGATGAACCATGATATTGATTGACTGACCCTGATCGATGTATTTCTGGCGTGTTGCAGCCTGAATCAATATTTCTTTCTGGGAAAGTTCTCCAAAAGTCTTAAATATATCCCTTTCCGAATCATTTAAAAACTTTAGGTGCTGAACCGATCCACCATGAACGAGAATGGACTTCCAAGTCTCTTCGTCGTTCTTATCATATTTCCTTAAAACATCTTTTAAATATGGATTCTTATATGTGAATGAACCTTTTGCCAATTTCTTTACGAAGTAATTTGAATTTAATGGCTCAATACTTGGTGATACCTGACCTAGAATAAAGCTAGAAGACGTTGTAGGAGCAACTGCTAGTGTAGTTACATTACGTCTTCCAGTTCCTTTTAGCATTTCTGGTTCACCAAATTTAGATGCCAACCATTCTGTAGCTTCATCGGCTCTAAATCTAATTGTTTGCCAGATAGAAGTGTTTAGCAATTTGGCTTCTAAAGATTCAAATGCAATCGATTTTGATTGAAGCAGCGAGTGCCAACCGAGTACTCCTAGACCAAGTGCCCTTTGATTCTTTGCAAAGTTATGTGGGTGTTCCATGAACTTCATTCCTATGGTCTTATGTACAAACTCCTCGTTCACTGCATCTAAGAAGTAAATCATAGTCTGAACTGCATCAGTCTTCTGCATTTCTTCCCAATGCAATAGATTTAATGACGAAAGAACACACACGAAACTTTCATTTTCATTTGAACTAAGCATGATCTCTGAACAGAGGTTACTCGCATTGATCTTTCTTCCTTTTTCTTTATAGACCTTTGGAGCTACTTTATTGACATTGTCTGTAAAGAAGATGTAAGGATAACCAGTCTCAAAACGTTTCTGAATGACTTTACTCCAGATACCACGCTTCTCTTTATTACCTTCAGTCATGGACTTCATCCAAGCGTCAGTAACTGTAACACCAATACTCATGTTTTGAATAGGATGACCGTCGCTTCTGATCTGCAAGAATTCTTGTATGTCTGGATGCTCTATCGGTAAATAAGCTGCAAATGATCCTCTACGTGCAGATCCTTGCGAAATTACATCAGCAATCGTATCAAAGAGTTCCATGAAATGAACTGGACCAGAAGACTCCCCACCAACAGAGATTTTAGTACCGCGAGAACGTAGATCTCCAAAATAGCCAGAAGTTCCACCCCCGTGCTTGGACATGATTCCAACCTCAGCTGCTTTATAGAGTATCTCTTCCATCTTATCTGAGATGTGAGAATTGAAGCATGAAACTGGAAGACCTCTCTTATTTCCAAAGTTTGTCCAGACTGGAGTAGAAAGAGAATAGAAGCCTTTTGACATGTAATCCTCAAACTTAGTCGCAAATCCTTCTATTCCTAAAATAGTCTCTGCATTAAGAGCTATCTGGCTTATTCTTTTTTCTGGAGTTACACCTTCTTCCAAGTATCCACGCTCTAGGTAGAGCCTGGAGTGATTGTTTAACCAATAGTATTTTTCTGTATTTGACGATGACATCTGAATAGTAGTATTATATATTAATTATTAAAATAGATCTGATTCCGAGAAACTCTGTGATTTCTTAGAATACTCGATAGGACGGCTATGAAAGAAATCAGTCATATTATTACCTAGAATTTGTTCTTCAAACCATATAGTTTTCTTTATCAACTCTTGATCTACTTCAAAGATTTTCCTATATCCGATTTGAACAAGAGACTCGTTCATACGATTCATGATAAAGTGTTTGAGAAGCTCCGAGTTCAGCCTTTCTTCACCATATCCATTCACGATCCATTCAATGATTTTTGTCTCATACTTGATTGCTTCTTTCGCTTCAGACAGAATCTTCTCTTCTAACTCAGCATCAAAGAGTTCAGGATGTTCTTCGCGAATTACATTGACGATCTTGATACCAATCATTGCATGAAGATTCTCTTCTCTCGAAGTATACTCCACTTGCTTATTGGTATCCTTTAAAAGATTTCGGTAACGACCAAAGTAGCCAATCGTATAAAATTGCGAGAATAGTGCAATGTTCTCTACAAATAGAGTAAATAGGATCATACTATAGATGAACTGCTTCTTATTATCAGTATGAAAGTGACTCAAATACTTTCTTAAGTAGTTGACACGACCTTGAATAATAGGAAGTTTAAGTATATCATCAAAGGAATCTGTTATTCCTAAGACTTCTAATAGCCTCTCATAGGCATCTCCATGAATCACTTCAGAATTGGCCATTACATAGCCGAGATCATTGATTGTAGGATGAGGAAGATTTTCACCCAACTTGGCCCAAAACTTCTTTACAGAAATCTCTAATTGACCAATAGTAGACAGTGCCCTAATTATTATTTCTTTTTCTTGCGGGGAAAGTGCGACTCGAAAGTCTTGATTATCACTTTGGAAATTGAACTCTCTATGAGTCCAGAAACCATTCTGCATGGCTTCTATATATTCCTGCGTCCACGGATAGTGGTCAGGCTTGCGAGATATCTGTTCGTCAAAAATCATAAGAAGTTATAGGATGTAAATTTTAATAGAAATAGGAGTACTACTCCTATAGACTACCAAAAGTTAAGTGGAATGTACATTCTTATTCGAGAATGTATGCAACAATAATCTATCTATACTCTAAAACTTTTTTAAAAATGATTAAATAGTAGTAATAGTAATAATAATTATTATTATTACTGCCTGCTACGATCACATTCCATCCACCGACTTTCTACGGATAGCTCTTAAAGCCCCTGTAGAAGAATCCTTTAATACCACTACATGCTTCTTATATCGAGTTGCATAGTCATATATCTGCTTATGCTTCTCGTTCTGAAGATCTAGATTCCTTGCCCATCTTTCAAACTTCATTCTTCCCGTCTGAAATTTCTTAAATAGTTCTGGTTCAACATCAAAGGACTTATACTTGCGTCGCATTAAACCTCCAGATGTCGGTGGCATTGCCATAGTAGGACTGTCTCCAGTGACATTTGCAGCAACTGAACCTGTTCCACCCGATCCACCTGATCCACCACCACCTGATCCACCACCGTCTTCAGTTGTAAAGCTTTTGAATGATTTGATCATCTGGTAATATCCTCTGTTGAAATACAAATTGTTTGCTGTGTCTCGTGATGCTTTACAAAAAATACAGGAATCCCTAGTACCGATCCAACTGGGCTTAATGCCTCTTTGACGTATATGTGAGAGTGAGGATAAGCCCTAAATTCTCCATTACTTACGATTGGACATTCACTTACTAACCTATATGAGCCAGGTTGAAGCTGTCCATTATCATTCAGAAACCAAGTATTCTCATTTAGAGACATGTCTACTGGTATCTCTAACTTATCAAATATCTTTGTAATACCATTATCTGTCATTCTTGTATTTTCTTTTATGAGATATAATGCTGCTGCATAAGACGCAAGAGTGGTTTTTCCTAAAGGTAATTTGTTCAATAGCCTCTTAATATTGAATACGAGGCGATTGAATACACTATAGGCATTTCTTTCTTGAGATGTCTTTAAATCTGAAGCTTTCTTTAAAGGCTTTCCATCAGCATTCACAATTCCAAGCTTATACGCATCAGTCTTATCCCATGGAGTTACGAGTAACTTCAGGAATTTATAAGAATAAACCGCATCTGCTGCTTGCCCTAGAATGCTCATATCTTTCGAAGTATTTCAGCGATCTTCATATCAACAGGAACTTCCACGCGTTCATTCTCAGAAATGTAGTCCAGATAGACTAAAAATGTCTTAATGGCTGGCCATAGCTCTTGCTCTATTTTAAAAAAGATCATTTTGTTTGCGGCTGGTATTCCAAAGACGTTATAAAGTATGATGATGTGATTAAGAACTAATCTTTCTTGAATTTCACCCGATTGTCTGTATCTTCGAAGAAGTCGTTTGATATACTTAAATCTGGAAATATCATCGTTAAATTCAGCAATGTCTACACATTGTGGATTGTTATAGTTTTTGGATGCAAAAAGCAGGAAATTCTGATCGTTTAATTCATCAAATACTCTCATATATAGAGAGTATTTATTAGGTCGTCTCGGATGGTGGTACGTCTCCGTTCTTTTTCCAGCAAGAACATATATCGTCGTAGTCTTTCATAGTAAGGACTCCACGATCACTGATCTTGATCATGTTCTCTACAAACTTATGAAGCTCTACGTCATTTTTAATATCTTCACGCGCCGCTTCAAGGATACGAATAAGAAGAGGAACGTCTAAAGATATCACATCTCCAGAAGTATCTTCCTTAAGCATTACCCGGTAAGTATCAAATGGATTTGTATTAGTCATGGGATTTTTCTCTTAATTTTACTTCTTTAGATATTTTATTGATTAGTATCTTCTTATTATCTCTAGCTAATACTTTAATCAATAGTATGTCGCATATCTCGACCAGATCTTTTCTATTCATCTTTTTTAAAGATTCGTTAGTGATAATTAGCTCCTCTTCGCCATCGAATTCTAAGTCTTCTAGACTAATCTCTTCTGAGAGATTCTTAGTCTTGAAGTCTTCTTTGGCAAGTTCAGCAAGATAGCTAGTATCTTGCCTTTTATTGCGGCTTGAGAATAGGCTACCTATGTAAGAAGCTATCTGGTCGAATATGTTCATATATTATTTGATCTTTGGAATTACTGCATCTTCTGGCTTAGAACGATTTAATTCTGCGTGTTGTAACTCATTTGCGCCATCTTGAGCGTATCCAATATTAAAACGATCCTCAATTTTTACATTTTTAACATGTAAGTCGCGCATTTTCTGTGTTGTTGGATCCATTACTTCTGGACCTGCTACTGAATGATCTGGACTTCCCATTTCTGGATTATGAATGGCTATATCTTCAGTGGATTCATTCATGCCAGTTTTCATCTTCTGACGCGCGCGTTTCATGTAAGACTTTGCCATACTATGATGATAGCTCGCTTCGTCTTTATGGAATCTATGCTGAGGACTTTTTTTACTATGTTTGTCTGCTTGATCTAAATGTTTATTTGCCATATCTAAATGTTGATCGGCAGAATCCATATGATAGTTTATAGCTTCACTAATTCCATGATAGTCATGCATCATCTCCTTGTGATCAGCTTCATCAAATACATGAGGATGCATTTCTTTTGCATCATCTCGCTCGCCATGATAGTGATTTATTAGTGCAGATTTTACATTCTTTTTTGGACCATGAAATGATAATTCGTCATCGCCATGAAACTTAGTAGTTACCCCATGCTTCTTATTCATATAAGCTGCATGTTTTGCTCTTTCATGATCTAAAAGATTATGCTGAGCTGTACCAGAATCTATATGTTCTTCATCCATTTTGACAGATTCATTTAGATCAGTACTTTCAGTAACAGAAACTTTATTCATTTGAGCATACGCTTCAGCTACACTGAGCATATTTTTTGTGCTATTAACTTGAACTGATTCTTTTTGAGATGAATAATAAGCGCCTAATGCCATCTTCTGACGCATTTCCTTGGATTTACCAGCAAATTTAGGGTTCTTGCTATGAACGAAATCATGTATCCACTTTGAAGCTGGATCACTTGGGTTCAATACTTCATCCATATTTTGTTTAGTCTCGAATGCATCCTGAGTGGATTCCGCTTTAACAGGGAAGGTTTTACCATCTACAGAGAAAGATGATTTACCAGCCTGAACTGCCTTTTCTTTCTTGAAATGGAAAGTTCCTACGTTTTCATCTTCTTGCTTAACTTCTTCAGTTGTATATAAGCCTTCTTCTAAAGCTTTTTCGGAATGAGCTGCTGCTAAATCATTCTCATCTTCTTCTTCTTTACGTTCAGCCATCGATGGACGCATCATACCTGCTGCAGAATCAGCTGTTTCTTTATCGTCTTTATTTGCTGCTTGAATCTTTTTGCCCATGTCAACGTACTCAGGAGCATTGCCTTTATCCCAGCATTCATCTTCCATTTCTTTCTTTTCTGCTTGAGTAGGTGCATCATGCATCGGTTCTTTATGAGCTGCATCTAGATCAGTTTTTTGAATTTCTTTTTCATGCCCAAGCTCAGGAAACACTGCTTCTTTAATTTTGTACTGCTTGCCAGCAAACTCAACGATAGATTGCTTATTGACACGAGCCTCATGTATAGCTTTAGTGAAGCCTTCTACTTGCTCATTGGTGATAGCCGCTGGCACCCAATTTGGGCGATCTACGCTAGCGTTCTGCATTGCAAAGTATGCCTCAGCAACTGAACGGATTGATTTGTTGGTCTGGGATGTGGTTTCCATGATGATTTTCTTTCTGTGAGTGGTTTTTATCTGTTGTTAATTAGTTAGTTAGTTAATTTTAAAATTATTTTGTTTTAGCTGGTTTCTTAGGAGCCATCATCTTATGTAATTCAGCTTTATGTTCAGCTGCTTTATTGGTATGAATAGCTTCCTTTTCATTATGATTTTGAAAAGCTGGATGATCTTTACCATGAGCTTGAGAAGCCATAGAATGAAGCTCTGCTGCATGATAATGCTTTGCATGAGCCGCTAAATGTTTTGAAAATGTAGGTTCTAAATGTGTTTCTCCGCTACTGTTATGAGCATCTGTACTTGCTCTATGAGCATGCATAGATAAGTGAGATGGCATATGAACTTCCTCGTTAAATATATGAGGATGTTGCGCGTGAAGGTCTTCGCTGTGAGGATCTTCGCCCGTATGATCAGTAATCGCTTTACGAACATTTGCCTTTGGTCCATGAAACGTAATAGTATTGTCCTTATGCCATTTAGTATGAACGCCATGGGCACGTTGATGATAGCTAGTATAATCAAGTTTTTTATTATTAGGCGTATGTCCTACATGTATCGGATTTGAATGAACGTGATCCGTGCTTTCTTGATACATCTCACGATATGCTTGAGCAATATCGGTTGATTTCAATGTTTTGTCGTTTTTGTCGTCTGAGATGGCTGATGGTACGGAGTCCATATTATTATGTAAGATTTTTATTATTATTATTAGTATTATTAATTAATTAATTAATGACAGTTCCATTTGCGAAGCGCTAAAGCTTTTCTAGTAGGTTTTCCGTGTTCATCTTTCATTGGGCCTTTAACGCCTTTCATTCTTGCACAGAAGGAACGACGTCTACCGGCTGCTTTACCTTTAGGATCTAACTTACTTGGAGGAGTAGTGACTGCCATCTTCAAGTGATGGCCTGGATTTTCTCTATTATATTTATTTACTCCAGCTCTAGTTAAACCACCGGTCTCTGACTTGTACTTATTTTCTTCAATAAAAGATTCTTCTATTCCATGCTGCAATCGCCTATGATGTTCCCACTTTGTGCTATGCATCTCTTCAGCTTCCATATGAGCGTTATATTCAGGATGTTCAGTTCCTAACATATCAGAAGCTAATCCATGTAATTCAGCCGCATGAAAGTGCGCCGCTTGAGCGTCGCCGTGTTTACTTGCATTTAATTCTGTGTCTTTACTCATATTGTGAGCTAGCTCAGAAGCATCCCAAGCACAGTTGCATATATGTTTAGGCAAAGTCAATTCTTCTTGACTATTCTCTACAGCCTTCATATCGCGATAAGTCGATGCTATATCTTGAAGAGGTAACTCTTTACTAGTAGTAGTAGTAGTATCATGAGAGATTGCTGAAGGCGCTGAGTGCATGACTTATAAGTTTATTTAGAATAATCTTGTTTTGTTAATGAACGATCTGAAAGCGTGTCTAAACGATTGAATATACGGTCCTGACCTGACTTTACCGATTCTAACACTGCTCTTTGAGAAGCTTGTTCTTTAATGATTGCTTGAAGCGTTTCAGTAAGATTCGTTTGATGTATCTCAGTTCTAGTTTTAAATTCTTCGAGTGAAGTCACATGCAATCGAGTGTCTGCGATGTTGTCTTTCACTTGTGATGCGAGACCATCTAGCTCGTCATGACTCGCAAACTGGGTTCTAAAATAAGCTAACGTCGCAGCAACTAAAATAGGAGTTACCCAAAATATTGCTCTAATAACGAAAGACCAAGATAAACCTTTCTTGTTTATTATCTCGCCGTGACTACGATCTGATGGAGGAATTGACATGTCTATTTTGCTTTATGATTTTTTTTCTTCTTCTTCTGACTGCTCTTCCTGTTCTTCATACTTACGATCTGCATCATTGGGGCTAGAGAATACTATGTTACTAAAAACTTCGTCAATCTTATCAGAAGCAATTGCAATCTTTGACTGCATCCAAGCCTGTAGTGCTTCACTGTCATTCATTAACTTAGATTCTATAATCATGGACATGGAAGCGATCTTACGAAGTTGGCGACATGCCATTCCGACTTCTTCAGCCTCGTCTTCTTTATAATCCATCTCTTCTTTCATTCCCATAGCGTGATCGTGGGCTCTAGCTGCCATAGCTGCATGCTGTCCTGCTTTATCTAAATGATGATCCGCTTCATGAGATTGACCAGCCATCTTATGAGCGGTATGCGCGGCAACGTGAGCTCTTGAAGCTAATTCGTGATGCTTTGCACTACCTGTTTTATTTGCCAATTCTGAAGCTGAATGTGCCTTTGCCGCATAATCAGAAAGATTCTCAGTCATTTCCTTTGGAACACAATTTGGAACTTTTCTACCATTTTTATCTTTCATTCCAATAGCTTCATAGCCTTTCCAACAAGCGTCCTTTAAACTTTCTGATACATGAGCCATTAAATGCTTTTTAGTTGCGCCATGCTTTATAGCTCTATCTGAGTGATAGTCGGCTTGGTCATAATGCCATGCAGCGTTTGCTTTATCAGTCTTTGCTTGCTCCAAGTGATGTTTTAAAGCGTCAAGATGCTTTACAATCTGTCCATGAGCATACTGATGAATAGTTTCTTCAGTTTGAGCAGCACTTTCACTCATTAGTTTTGCAGCTTTCATGTGCTCGCGAGCTTTATCTGCATGGTACTCAACCGCACCACCTTTTGCTACTGAATGAGCCATCTGATGAGCATTCATTGCCTTTAAGTGAGCTGTCCTTGAAGGTGCCTTTAAAGCTGCTGCAGATAGACTTGCCGCGTGATATGAAAGATGTCCTAAAGGCTTTAGACTTGTTGCCTCATCGTAAGTTGTAGGATAACCAGTCAACTCGTTCGTTGCAATCTTATCAGGAATCACGTCTTGGCCTGGAGTTGATTGCTTATACTTATTAAGGAGTTCAGGAGTTCCCCATTCGCCCGCACCATGCTCTTCTCTGATTTGCTTTAAGGTTTTCATGCTTTATTTCTATTGCTGTTTGTTATATCTTTAAAAGTACGAATTTTACTGATCGGAATACCAGCGCGCGAGGGTGTTCTAACTTGAATTGGTTTTTGAATTGGTAATGGTGCAGCGTCTAGTTTCTCATTTGCTATAACCTTCTTCTCTATGAGTTCGACGGCATTCAGCCATTTGCGAACCTTGCGACCGTCATTTAAATTTACAATCAAATAGTTTGGTCCACAGCTTGAAATTTTTCCGACTTCCTCTGATTCCTTGATGACGACTTGATCGCCTACCTCAAAAAGATCTCCTGCGACATAGGCTTCGCGCCTTTCAGATACTGGTTCTAGTTGCAAGTGCTTTCGAAAATTCTTTGATTCTTTTAATCCAAGACCATTTCTAACGGCATTAAAAAGATCTTCTCCGTCAATGAATGAAGCTGAAATGCACTTTGAAAAACCATTAAAATCATTTGCCATTGCCGCTAATCTCATCTTTTGTTCCATGTCGTTACTTTCTACGAGTGATACGACGCATAACTTTTTAAAATTAAAAAACTTTGAGCTCTCACCTTCTAGAAATACTCCGTTATTAAACTTTAATACCGTGTCGTATTGTACCAATTGATCTTCATTGACTGCAAATTCTACTGAAGTAAATCCTTGTTCATAAAGTTTACCGCATATATCGCGAATCTCTGAAACACTTTCCAACACTATATTGCGAGCGTGTTTTGGAAACATCTTACGCATCCATTTTACCTTTTCTTCAAGCGCTAGTGGATTATTCTTTGAATCCACCGTATTAGAGACATATATCCTATAAGGTCTGCCACGAGCGTGTTCAAATATCTTATTTAAGAACTTCTCGTGCTCAATATTAGGCGGATTAAACTTCTCAAATGCAACTACAATCTCTTTTGGAGCATTCTCAACTACAAACTGTGAGAAGGATTTAATCATGGTCGCTGAGCCTTTCCATGAAGACTATGAATGTTCTTCTTCTGTTTGTTACGGCTATCTTCCCAATGAGACTCCAATTTTGTCTCTAATTCAGTCTTTTCTTCAGGGATGTTTACGCCATGATGGCGCTTTGCTGCATAATAGTCCTGCATTTCGGACTGACCACCAGCATAATTGACTGTGATAAAATCTTTAAACGAGAGCATTGTTTCGAGGTTCCCATAGAGTAAAAAGTGATATTTTACCCAGTAATATAGTAATACTATTTATACTATATTACTCTTTTAGGTACCCGAAAGGTGAGTTTTCAGCTATAATTTTAAGCGTTTCTATGTCTTTTATACCGTGTGACATAAATGCTCCGCCTTTTATAGCAGATATGCATTCTTTTACTCGCTGAGGATACTTACTTACAGATATGTTCTCCCAAGAGTATGATAACCCTAGTTCTAATAGATTTAATATCGGTATTTGCGCCCTTTCAGCAGCTAGTCCTAAGAATCTATCAGTGTATCCGTGTTCCGCATCAAAGTTGATTTTTGATTCCATCGAACATAGGATGGCATCAAGTGCTTCCCTTGAATAAATCTGAGGATAATGTAAGTAGTAACTAGCTAAGAAAGTCTTACCTTTAACTGGAGAAGCGGTCTCATTCATGAACTTAGTTGCAGATATTGCACCAGATCTAGGTATTGCCTTATCCGGTATCGGTCCCCAGCATAAGCTATCATATTCAAATAGCATGACGTAGGGATATTTCTTATACTTTTCTCTTGCTAGATTTAGACATTCATAGGTCCTCATATTGGTCTGCCTTGAATAAGAACTACCATTCTCAATCTTTTGAACCTCATCTACCCTTGGATGATCTAGTTTTAGGTCGTGTCCCAATGGAGTCACGACGACTATTTTCTTACACGTCCTTAGCCAATAAGGTAGATGCCTAAGAACGGTATCTCTGGCTGAAGCGTGTGCATGGACGATTCCAATAACATCGTTATAATCAAGCATAGTAGTAGTCTTTATATTTAGGTGATATTTCTCCTGACGGGCCGCGTTCAGCATTCTTAAGAGTCAAGTATTTTGATGGGCCATGCATATGGAGTATATATGTCGAATTTGTATTTTTACCCCACTGATGAGACCAATTAAGCTCTTTAGGAAGTTCCACACACTGCTTGCTATTAAACAAAATATGGGAAGTTAAAGTCCATGCTATTTGTTCAAGCATAGTATTGTTATTACATTCTTTAGCTGATATAAAGCTAGTTTTATATAAAGCAATAACTTTATCCCTATCGAGGGAGTCATTAGTTCCAAAGTATAGTACTCCGGCGTTCCTTTCTCTAATATATTCTTGCAATCCAGCTATATACCGAGTATTAGGATCTTCTCCGATGCCCATGGCGACTTTAGGTAAAGCTTCTATAAGTTTACTAGGGTCTTTGACGAAAAAGGCATCTGAGTCTAATATAATACATCTAGGCAGTACTTTCAGCGCCTGACAGATCAACGCGCCTTTTATATCAAACGCCATTTTCTTTCTAACTATCTTAATGTCTAAGAGCGGATCAAATCTAAGATAAGATAATCGAGCAGTATCTTGTGTGTTATATGGAACACAATTGTCTGGTAAAGGAACTGTTAGATCTGCAAGGATCACGACGTTATACTTGCAACCCGAATTTGCATAAACTTCTAACCACTCATTGAGTAATGGTAGAAATGCTTTATCTCCAAAATGTGTTATCCCTAGAATCATGAGACAGTAATAATTACACAATTGGGCTTATCCTCGTCGAACTCAAAACATATATTCATTATATGCGTAGTATCAGAGGTCACTTCAATACAATTTTTAAGGTTCTTGAGTTGTATTCCATAGTTTGAAATACATTCGGCTCTTTTATCTGAAACGAAGTGATAGACGTCTGCTAAAAATGGTTCTTGATAGTTTTTTCCAATTATTCTTACAAATGGAGGATATGTTACGTCAGCATCTACCCATAGATCTACAATATGACATAGCAGCTCATTCGGCTTTAAGTTAGAAAGTGTATCATATAATTCATTTTTTAATTCTTTGAGGATATTTATTTTTTTATCCTTTTTTTGCTTTAATATTAAAGCCTTTGAATCTTTAAAAAGTGTAGTTTTTAAAGATTTATCTATTGACTCGAGGGTAGGGCACTTAATAGATAACTGCTTCTTTTTGCCTATGAAATAGTTTAAAGATACACCGATATAACCGTTTGCCGGACCAGAACTAAATTGAACTAAAAATTGAAATGGATCTTCGATAGATGATAATTGTATTCCCGCTATTCTTTCCACATCTCTCTTGTGGTTAACTAACCATACTCCCCTTATGCTTCCTGAATAATTATTTTGATGAGACCACTTTAAAAACTCTATTGTCATTTTATTTGCTCTACCGAGAGCAATGTCAATTTCAGACTTTGAAGCTTCTATTAAATACTTATTATATTGATTTCTAACTTCTGCTGATATCTTTCCCCAATTTTTATCTGCAAGAACATACATCATTTGAAGTTTACTTAGATTTGAGATAAAGTTATTGGAAATCATATCTAATATTTATTATTAGTAATCTGGATCGTATTGATTCCATTTAGCTTTTAAATACTTAAATCGTTCTATAAAAATAGAATGAAGCCCAATTTCTCTACCATAGGCATCTATTTCCCAAGGCAGATCGAAATAATTTATTTTACGAGTATCGTATTTTTTCTTGTTCCAACAAACTATGTGTATATTACTAGTATCTTCCATTTCATAAAGTACATATTGCTTTACGTGCACGCACTCATGAGCTAAAGCTCTTAATAATCCACACATTTTCATGCTTGAATCTAATTGAAGCTCAAATTCGCGAGGATAGTCATCTGAGTCTTGATCATCATCTGGTATCATGTCGGCACGAGAACCACTTCGCTCGTAATAATTCTTTTTAAGTTTTATTACGAGAGTAACTTCAAAATAGTTTTTAGGAAGCAATTTCTTTAAATAGAATTTTGCAGCTTGTGACACTATTTTCCTCTGCAGTATCGATCCTCCAGAAATTGCTATATTGCTTTCCATTATATTAGGTACTAGTCGTCAGATTGATTTATAAATTTATCAGCCGTATATTGTATTAATTCTTTGGCTTCTTGTTGAATTTCGCGAGGAGATACCGGAATAGTTCCTAGTACTGTAGCTTTCTGTTTATATTTTTTTAACTTAATTAGATATTTAATTATATCAGACTTATTTACTCGATGTCTTCCATCTGGGAGAGCCGTTGTGAATTTCATTGACTGACTTACTTTAAAGTTATTGTTACTATTAATATTCTAAAGAACTATAAAAATAGCTGGTCACGTGTTTAGCGCGACCAGCTATGATTTAATAAAATCTTAATTAAGACTTATTAGATTTAATATCTTTTTCAAGCTTTTCTGCTTCAGCTTTTACTTCATCAGTAGTATCATGTACTAATTTATCACCAAATGCACATTCTGCACAAAACGCAACGATACATAGAATAATACCAATCGATAGTATAATCATTTTATTAGTATTAGCTACCTAGAGTAATTTGATAAAGCTTTGCTGCTTTACCACGAGCGCCTGGTCTCTTGCTAGAATCGCCTACGATCTTACCGTTCTTTTTTACGAATTCGATCAAGTACCAGTGACAGATGCCGGTTTTTTCACAAATCTCAGAGAGAGTAAAAGGCTCTTTTGGAAAATTAAAATTCTCTATGATTGAGACGGCTTCAGCCTTTTTTAGACCTCTGCGGAAGCTTTCCTTCACGGATGGCTTCGGTTGCTTCACTGGCTTTTTTGGAGCCGATGGAGCCGATGGAGCGGGAGTTTTTGTCTTTGCTGCTGTTGCAGAAACAGCATTAACAGAAACAGTATTATTATTTGTAGTAGTAGTATTATTGTTTAACATATTTTATTGGTTTTAATCCGTAAAAAATACTATGGAAAATCAAGGTCTTTGTAAATAATAAAGTGACAAAACTGTATATTTTTTAAGTTGTTGATTACCAACAACTTAAGACCATAAGTGTTCTCTATTATCTATTACCCATTTGCAAAGTTTAGTATCGGCATCTTTTAATCTATTTTCAGCTAAATGAACATCATGATATATGGTTAGATATGGCTTATTTGAATTAACTTCAACTCTATCATAAGCTTCATCTAGATTCTTCTGAAGTTCGTCTCTTCCAGATTTTGCATAGTCATAGTAATAACGAATCAGCTTTGCAAGCTTCTTATGTTCTTTTGAAGAATTCCAATCTATCTTACCAAAGCAATCTTCGCGTTCTACATACTCAATCAAACATTCCATATGGAACTTTATAATGATATTTGGCAGATCTTGATACGCTGGAGGAAATACACTGTCTCTCATTTCTTTATGAGGATTCGATATTCTATATTTTAACTTATAATAACACTCTCTGATATTTCTTTTAATGTAAGAAAGTTGTATGTCAAGCGTATATCGAAAGAAAAATTGTATTGGATAGTTGCTATACACGTATAGATAAAATTTCTCCCACTCGCTTTTATTCTTGGATCGTAAATCCGACTTCATGGTTATCGGAGTGAGATATATTGAACACGGCCAAAACCAAACTGTTTTCTGGCGTTTATTTAATGGAAGATTTAAATACTTATCGAGGGTATCGATATCGTATTCTTCATCTTTTATCTCGTAATTGGAAATAAAGTTATTCATTGTGTAAAATCTGAGCTTTTATTAATCTATAAAATTTTATCTTCTTGTTTATTTTCTACTATAACAGGAATAGGATTATAAAACTCGTGAATCATATTAATTATAACTACTGGCCATCTCCTATCTATAAGCCATAAACCATATTAGTATCTTGAAGAGACTTAGTATGATCGACAAATATCTTAGGATATTTGTCAAATATGGTCTTTTCAAGTTTGGAATTCATGCATTTTCGACGAAGATTGTTGGCTATTCCGTTGACTTTCATATGGCTGTGCAAACCAATGCATAGTATTTGAGGATAGACGAAGATCTTCAAAGTCCATACGCTTTGCCCTCTCATTTGCAGTAGCATTAGACTTGAGCTGTGGAGCTGGGCGAGGAAATGATGTAATATTACGACAGTATTTTACCATTTCGACTAAACGCTTAACTTTTTTGCGATAGTTTTTTGAATCGAATAAGCGATAATGTGACGGATTAAACTCTGAGGTATTTGAATTTTTTGATTCCATGATGTTATTAAGGTAATTTATATGATAAAGACGCTATAAAATTTCCAGTAGTATATAATATATAACTAGTTTTACGACGAATCCAGCTGTAAGCTATTGTATGAAATAGATACTTATTATACCAAACACTGTTTCGATAAGCAATTTCTTCTAGGAATAGCTTGTCTCGTTCTAGGCGAGCTGCTCGAGCAGCTAGGCGAGCTTGATTAGATTCTGATTTAAAGTTAAACAATTTAGTTTTTACAAGTTTTCCTTTTACAAAAGTAAACTTCCATTCTAACCAACAGTCCCATCTATCATTTATATCATAAAGACTCGTATAAGCATTTAATTCGCCAGTATAATCGGACTTATCGAGATATTCACCTTCATTACGAAAATGACCCAACCGATCCATCGGATTATTACTTTCTGAGTCATTTTCTACCCATTCTGATACCTTATATTTTTTAACATAAAGTATCTTCGCTTTAACTACGTATTCTGATAAAACGTCTGCGAGATCCTTGAGATCCTTGGTTTGAAGATTCCATTCCGCTACTTCATTTAATTTCAAAAGTGACATTTCCGCATTACATGGTAACTTACCTCTGTAGTCTATATAATCGAACATGCTCATAATAATATTAATAGTTTAATTGTTTACTTAAAGATTAAATATACACGAGTAAATATAAATTGTACAATTTAAAATGATTAATTATCAATCTAAACTAACAGTATATCGAAACATATTGAAATCAAATTCATATTGAATTTGATTTAAGTGAGTGTGTATCGTTTTTTCAACGTATGCCTCAAAGCTTATTGATATATCTGCAAATGTTGTTTGGCTATTATTATTTATTAACATAAAATTATTACTATTATTATTATTATTCTACTTGAAATCCATTGAAATTATGTTTTGCTGCTGAAGTTGAAGCTATTTTCGATATATTTTTTTTATGGCCGCCACTAGAATCGCTAGAAAGATTCTGAGCTTTGTCTTCAACATCATATAATTTCATCTTAGATCTATCTACTCCTATAACAAATCTTTTATTCTTTACCACGTCATTGTATCTATTTTTTAATTGCTTTACCATGATCTGCCCTATCTTTTCTAGTTCTTCAGTAGATATTAATGCAAACATAAGATCCGCTGTAGCAGGTAAACCAAAAGACTCAGAGGTATCAGTAAGTTCAACATCAGTATTGCCAAATCCAGACCTTGTAGTTTGAGTTGCTGAGAATATAGGAACATCAAATTCTACAGCGAGTCCACGAATCTCTTCAGCAATTGCTTTAACTAATGAATATGTATTAACACCGCCGCTTAAACCTCTAATTCTTTCAGAAGAACATATATTTAAATAATCTATAAAGATTACATCTGGTTTAAAATTCTTCTTTAATTTCAATTCATTTAAAAGCGCACGAAAATGACCGGCGTGCGCAGAAGCAGTCGGATACTCTTTAATAATTAATTTGCCTGTAGTATTCGCAGCAATCTTTGTTATTTTATTTTCAAAAGTATCACGAGGTAAAATTTCTAATTGGTCTATCGCTACATTCATAAGATTTGCATCTACTCGTTCTGCAATTCTTTCTTCCGACATTTCAAGTGTAATATACAAAACATTCTTTCCTTGAGACAGCGCAGATGCTGCGACATGACACATAAACAAGCTCTTTCCTACGCCGGTACCAGCCAAGGCAATATTCAATGTTTTTCTAGGAACACCGCCTTTAGTTATTGTATTAAACATATCGAGATCAAACGGAAGTTTATCTTCAGTTTTGTGATAAAAGTCAAATCTTTCTTCAGCATCAGCAATATAATCGTGACCTACACTATCATCAAAACTAATACTTAATGCCTTTTGAAGAATATCTGGAATTGCAGTTTGTACTTTATTTTTACTTTTTCCATCAATAATCTGAATTGACTCCATGATAGCTAAGAATACTGCACGATCTTTGCACCACTTTTCAGTATGCTCAATCAGCCACTGATCTTCAACTAAAGGATTTTCACCTAAAGAGTCTATGATTTTTACTGCTTCAGGATATATGTCTTCAGAAAGATTTGCAGAATCTAAATCTATTCCAAGAGAAATAGATGTCGGTAATTTATTATATTTACCAATGAAATCCAGTATAACCTTATAGACCGATTTGTTTGCACCTTCAAAATATTCCGTTTTAATAAACGGTAAAACCTTTCTACAGAACTTTTCATCATTGATCAGTTTCTGCAGAATCGTCAGTTGTAGATTCGATACCATTTGTTTTTTCTTTTGAGCCTAATTTATAATTTCCAGTATCAAAGGCCGTTTGCAAGATGTAAGTTAAAATATCGCCTAGCAGATTATTAAACTCTACACTCTTTTCAAGCTCTTGTACATTTAATTTTTTTGGTGATTCTATTATTTGATATTTAAAATGGAGATCGGCTTTATCATTTTCTGGATCAGCTTTTATTCTTACTTCCCCATAAGTTACGATTACGTCAGTATATTTTCCCTTTTTAATCTTCACTGAGTACATCAGTGAATCTGGCTTTTCTACTAAAGTGTAATCGTCTTCTGTAATTATATTAGGTTTCTTCGTCGTCATCTTTGATAGAAGGTGTATTTAGATTGACCGCACCCATTCCAAGTTTATACTTGGAACGAATGTAGTCTTTAAACTCTTGAGAAGTTAAGATAGGATCCCAGAACTCTTTCGTGTAAGTATCCGCTTCGCGATGCTTCTTCTGAGAGTCTTTAATAGAGTACCAACCCATGCTTGGTTTTACTACAAAGCCTCCCTCTAATGCGACATCAAGAAGACCCGAGTATTTTTCTATACCGCGAGCGAATGATACTGAGACTGGAACTTTACTCTTTTCGCGAACAAAACGGCTCTTATCAACGTTGATCACGAAGTTATAACCATTGAGACCTTCCGCATCTTTGTCCTGCTGACGACCTAAGATCCAAACGGTATCGGCGCTGTAGTAGATACCGGTACCACCAGATAGAACATCCTTTGGATACATATCCTGTGTTTTATAAGTATGACCGACACACAGCAGAGGGATGTCATTCAAATGCAAGTATGGAGTCACCATGCGGAATAGACTCTTGAACGCTTTCGCTCGAGTCATATCTGCGACAGACTTCTCGTTCAACGCGTCTTCGACTTCTTTCTTTGAGGCCAAATTACCAACGGAATCGATAAAGATCATAATCTTATCTCCTTTTGAGATATTGGCCAATTGATTCATGATATCGAACTTTAATTCTTCAACATTACGAATAGGGCTATGAATAACTTTGCTCGTGTCGATGCCGAACGTCTTCCAATAGTCGAAAGGCGAACCAAATTCTGAATCGTAAAAAAGGATTGCCGCATCAGGATACTGCCTCAAATATGAAGCAACCATTATCAATCCGAATGAAGTTTTAAAATGCTTTGAGGGACCGGCTAATACCGTAAGTCCACTCGTTAATCCGTGCTCTAGGTCTCCGGAGAGAGCAACATTGAGCATTGGGACGTCGGTCGGGATATCGTCTTTCTTATTAAAGATTTTCGATTCCGAAAGGACCGATGTAAGTTCTAGCTTAGAGTTCTTCTTGAGTTTTTCGAGCAGTGTAGACATAAAAGATATATAAACTGACTATAATACAAAATTGATGAATGTACAACTTATTGCATTTTAAGTGAAAAATTTGTCTAAAGATTCTGGCTTATAATTTGATGAATAACTCTTCGTCTTATTATTGATAACTGCAAAATCGGTATCCATCATAGATAAATCATCTTCAAGATATTGTGATATCTCAAAGGCCATATCTTGCGCCGTAGTGACAGGCACATTCTGGCATATATGATTCAAGTTCTTGAGTCCTCCTTGAAGTTGAAAATCTTTTGGAAGTTTCATGATCGCTAGACATTCGCGAATCGTAAGATAGCGGTCATCATCAGGATGAGTCAGATTTGTCGGATAGTGACCAACAAACGCTCCGATATAATCTTTTGGAATCTCGGTGATTTTTCTCATGATGTTACCACCGGAATCCAATTTCTTCTGCATCATCTTGCATCTGGATATGAGCTTAGAGTTCATTCCTTTTTCATCGAACCAAGATGCTACAGCGCGGTAATCGTATTTCATATTCTCTATATACTCCATAGCGCCGATAGACTTCTCGATCTGTCTCTGGAACTCTCTATGAGATATACCGTTATGGATGCTTTCTAGAACAAATCGATAGAAAGGATCCTGACTCGGCAGTTTCTTATTCGTAAGCTGGTTCATCGGATCGTCACTTGGAGCTAGTGCGTTTCGAATAGTATCTTCTATACGCTCGTGAGGTCGATCGTAGAATTTAAAAACAGGAACTTTGGTGCCTTTAAAAAAGAAATAGAAAGTACGATCTCGAACTTGAGACAGACCATGAAGAATTGACTTGGTTTTATAGATCATGAAACTATAACCATGTTCTTTACCGATCTTACGAAGTTTGGCCACTACAGGTTCACCCATCTTAGATGCCAAACGAGGTGCATTCTCTCCCCAGAATACTCGAGGTTGAATATTCGCTAGTACGTACTTCGCCGTCTCACTCATCCAATCGTTCGCAGAAGCGTCAGATTTTGCCGAAGGAGATAGAGAGCTTAATCCGGCGCAAGGACATACGGTATTCACTACATCGATCTTACCTTTCTTCAATGATACCCTATCGTTCTTATCGATGAGCGCGTATTGAACTTCATTATTATAGTGCTTTACGATGTGTTGGTCGTTATTTGCAAAAGGTGAATACGATAAGATGTATTCAGGTCTTGAGCCAAAAACATTCTGCATGGCGATAGTCTCGCCACCAATCAATGGTACTATAGAAGCGTATTTCATATATATTGTTTCATTACGAATTTCAGAGAGTTATTGATCTGGATTAGATCCCCTGAGAGCATCTCAATTGTATATATGCGACTAGGCAGAAACCTTTTTAAAGATTCTGAAACTTCTGTATGAGAGTTATTTTCAGGATTTATAGCACTTAGTTTTGGTTCCGATATATGAATATGCCCTACGAGATTAGAATATTTTTCGATAGTGCTGGTTATATTTTCATTGTTCATGAACATAGCACCCGTATCGAGCTGAAGCCTGATTGATGGTCTGTCGACTTCGGATACCATAGCGGCAGTCTCTGAAGTAGTTGTCATAAAATTACATCCGTAATCTACAGGGTTTGGCTCGAGACAGATAACGACTTCATAAGAATCTGCTATATCGGCTAATCTACGAAAGAAGAAAGCTGCGATATTTCTGGCTTGCTCTTCATTAAATGATAAACGATCTCTATTCTTCGGCGATCCAAAGGTAAGTTTAGTGATACCGAGTCCTGATGCTATTTCACATATGTTTTCTAAATGATCCAGCATCAAGTAGCTATTTTCTGCAAATAGATTCAATCCGGTGGTGCCGAATAGTAAAGATTGCATTCCTACCAATTCAATACCTCTTTGGTTCCACCAATACTTTACTCTTTTAATTTCATCCATCTTTACACTGCTTATATCTCGAAACAGTTTTCCTGGAGCTACATCGATGCGTGTTATACCATTATCGTTTAAGATCTTACACATCTCGACATTATTGTTCTCAGCCCAAGCGATATTTGAGATAGAGATACTCATGATTTCGCGTAGGCCGATATCGTGGCCATTACATCCTCTTGATTGTAGATATAGCCTTTATAACCATAGATAGTTCTCATGTCGTAAGACACTTTATTCTTTGCTGGATTGTTTAGAGTCTTACCAAAGCATCTTTCTGCGATATCACTAACTTGAACTGGTTCTGTGGCAAAATTCATGATATCAGTATGGCGGCAAAATTCATGTATATCCTTCCATAGATTCTTCATAGGATAGAATTGAAATATATTATCGTGATTGATCTGATCGACATTATTATTATTTTTCAAATCGTAAATGATATTTTTCTTCAACCCATCACCGACGAGTCCTGGCAAACGTGCTATAAAATGATTACTAAAGTTTCCTTCTACAAATTTTTCTAAATGTCTTCTGTTTAGGCCGTAAGGATGAAGTCCTTCCTCATCTATCGCCATATTCTCGTCTACATTCACTGGTGTTTTGTACACGTCGACGGTGCTGATAAGAATAAACTTATTGCACTTGACGTGCTTAAGACATTCTATGAGCTTATTAATGTTTGATATATCCTTTTCAGGTTCTTTATTTGCTATCCATTTCTGAGCCGGTGCTGCTGCGCAGACTATAGTGTCAAAATTCTTATATTTTATATCTTCGATATTTGTGGATCTGTACAAATAATCAAATTTCGTTTGAGCCATAAGAGTGGTCCCAACGAATCCGGTGTAACCTATAAGTGCATTATTATTATTACTAGACATAAGATTGGATATGATATAAGACTCGTTCCATACCGTGAAAGATCGTATCTATCTTGCCAGACATGACTGAGATGTATTTACCTTCGCATTTGACAGAACAGCTGCGATCGTCGGTTGCGCCTATTATCTTTGTTTTAATCGCTAGCTGCGGAGATTCGTACTTGAAAATATCAGAAAAATCTGGAACGTAACGAGAGATATGCTCTTCCATCGCGGCGATCTTCTGATTCAATATGTACTTATTAAAATCTTTATCCAAGTATTTCTGAGCTTTTGCCGAACTATCAAAGGTCTTTAATGGCGTATGAATGACACTCGAGAGAGTATAGATTCCAGGAGTTTCTGTAGGATATATGGAAGCGAGAGGACCATCTACGAGAGTAAAAGCAGGAAACTTCTCTTTCGTGCTGTAGTACAGCAGTATCGTTGACTCATAAAATGTATCAGAACGCGCAGGACGAAAATGTCCCCACGTACAATCGATGATGAAGTCAAATTTTTCGTCATTCAATTGAGTGGAGTCCATATCTACCGAAGTGACCGGAGTGTTCAATCTAAGTATGGACCCAAGTTTTTCTTTGAAGTAATTTCTTGCGGTTTGAGTAAGAATCACTCGTTCTTGACAACTCACACTGCCTGCTAGACCTTTACTCCATTGTGGATTGGCTACTTCATTAAATTCTATTCCACTCGCAGTCATGATCAACTTGTATGTTTTGAAATCTACGAGTGAATCCAGTGTAGGCACAGAATAGATATTGCCGTTTTCCCATTCCTTTGTTAGCGTGGGATAGCGCTCTACGAATCGTTGGTACCCATTACGAGATTGAATGCGAGTGTCATAATTTCTTGCGTAATGAAATCCAAGATGAAGTCTGAATTGGTTGTTTCCGGACGCTCGAGTCAGCACGTCTGAGTCTCTTTCGAACACCGAGACCTCAAAGCCAAGTTCTTTTAGCGATAAAGCTATGTGACAACCGTACCAGCCAGCACCAATGATTGCTATTTTTTTCATGATTCTAGAGCGGCAGTTAATTGTTTGCGAGTTATTTTTTTATCCAGAGGTTGATTGTCGTATAGACTTTCTTTCTGGCGCTTCGCGAGATCTATAAGTTGTCCTAGGTCCATAGCTTCTATATCCTTTGTATTGATACCGGTGTGAGCTTCGGAATAAAGTTTTCCTTCTGAGGAATCTACAACAAGAATAGAATTAGCGTCAGCCACCTGAAACACGCGAGGGCGCCAGAAACCTGAACCCGAATGATAGTACTTAGGTACCAATGCGGCCCAATGTTGCTGATACGCGTTACACATATCCGCCTCGATCAACCGAGGAGTTTTAAATTGACCCCTGAGTCCTCCATAGATATTGACCTTCCATCCGCTACCGAGATTCAAACTATCGAGATACTTACGGGTCTTTCCCTGCATCAATGACGTAAAGACCCACTCTCTCTTCTTGTCTTTTGCATCAATCAGCATACTATCAAGAAATACTGCGGAATCATCTCCTGTAAAATTGTTCTCGGGACGACGGTTTAAATGATAAGGATTAAGTAACCAAGTATGAAATAATTCTTTAGGATACTGAGGTAGCATCATTGAGATATCGCCTCCTAAGAAACCGGCAATCAGCATCTTGTTCTTCATCGCTTTGATAGTTTCAAGAGCTTCTAAGAATTGAGGTAGATACTTCTCAACATCATTCGGCACGATCTCTTGCATGTCTCTAAGGTAAGGTCGAAATAAGTTATCCTTATCGAGAGCTGAGACTGCGTCCCAGATAGAATCGGCCTGCCAATCATCGATGGCGAGTATACAATCCGGCCTCTGGCTGATGGCCCAGAGACCATTGTAAAGATATCGAGCAAATCCAGCTGGATTATGAATGAAAGCAATTACTTTATCGTAAGAATCTAAACTCTCACCTATTACCGCATGAGTGTGATGAACAGTGTGTCCCATATCTCTAAGAGCGTGTATGAGCGCGTACTGAGTGTTCACTACTTCTAGATCCTGCCTTAACCAGAAGTTTTCGATACACTGTGCTGAATTCATTCCTGTGACTAATATCTTCATGAGAGGTATTTAGATGCTATAAGTTTTTTTAAAGTATCTTCTTCAAAGTTCTTATCGTTAAATTTTCTATTTCGAGAAGATGGGTGCGGTAGAGGGTAATGAGTTATATTTAGCTTCTCTAGAGTGTGATGCGAGAAATTTCCTAATGTAAGAATATGTTTATAAGTTTTAGTAATACCTAATATGCGAGATTGATCTACTAACTTAGGATCTTCTTTATCCACGTGATACGGTATAACATTCGCAAAATCGTAAGGAACTTCCAGCCGTTCGGCCCATCGAGCGATACGATTCATAGTAGTATTCTTATGTGGAAAACCTTTACCGGAAGCAGGATTTGAACCCAGTATTAGAACTTTCTCTTTCATTCGCTAAACTCCCATGTCACTCTCGCCTCTTCAAATAAGCTTAGAGTTAATTCGCACGAATCTTTCCAGGTTCCAGCAATATCTATTTTAGGCATAACGACATGCTTGCAACCAACTTGGATCATTCCTTTTGCGCATTCAGAACAAGCAGGTAGTCCATGAATAAACATTGTAGAATCTCGAAGAGATACTCCATTCATTGAAGCATTATAGATTACATTCATCTCTGCATGTACTACATACTTATATTTAATTTCTCTGTTGTTATATCTTTCTTCAGAATCTTCAATTCCTCTAGGAAAACCGTTATATCCTTGAGAAAGCACCTGACCTCGATCTCCAATCGCTACTGCACCAATCTTACGTGATGGATCTTTAGACCATGAAGCAACTTCTTTAGCAAGACTTAAATACCTACCTTTCCATTTACTGTTCATTTGTTAAAAGGTTAAAATGTCTTTCATATACGTGTAAAGACCCTACATTCCAGATAATGTCACCTTTTTGATAGTTCTCTTCCGATTTAATATTTAGATCTTGAAGCAAACGATCTTGTACTATCGATTGCCAATAGCGATCATTTTTATATCCAAATAAAACATCATTGCTACGCATCTGTACTACAGCGTGAAGCTTATTATCACGAATAAGATATTGTACTGCATTAGTGCACATGAAGTCTGACATTCCATCTTTACAATAATCTTGATGCATCGTCGGACGAGTGTAAATCATTATCGCTCTACGGCTATTGGGATTCGAGAGTAATTCTAAAAGAGTTGACCAGTATTGTTTATGATTCTGAGATGAATATACACACCAGCCATAATTAGAATTGATTTCGCCTTTAGTAGATGCAACGTGCTTCCAGATCTGCGGAGCACCGCCAGGAATATCGTCTACTTTTAAAGATAGTGAGTCATACCATTGAACTTCACGATCGGCATATTCGGTAACTTTACCAAAGATAGCTTCTTCATCGGCAATGAAGTTTGCGCCAATCATTTCAATCGTTTTTACGCCCGTCTTATCTGTAACGAATCTTCCTGCTGCTAATTCGTCACGGAAGTACTGACGTATGTCTTTAACTCTTGGAAGGTTTATCATTGTTTTTCTTAATTGGACGATTTAAGAAATCGCGATCGTCTAGTTGACCGTCAATACCATTGCGTATATATGCAACAATAAAAGATGAATAATTGATAAGATCTTTGGCAGAATCTTCAATCGATTCGAAGTTAGGTTGATAGCTAGGATCATTTTCCATTGCTTCTAACACGGATCTCATTCTTAAGGTTTTAGCGTGAATGACATCAAGAATAGAAGCAATTCCTCTTGGATAATAATCGGCTTGACGAATCCTACTATTAGGATTCTGATAATCGTTAGACTTTTTAGTCTGTAGTTCGGCGCATTCTTGTAGAACTTTAATGGATTCTTTCATAAAGAAAAAATACTACACTTAGAGCTGTAGTTTGTAAACTACAAAATGCGTAAATCTATCAAAATATTACGCTTATTTGCAGCAAATTCATTAAATTCATAACCTATCCTACCATTGTCATATTCATTCTTTCTAAAGTAGCCTTGTTGGGCAGCCAGTGCCTTTAGGTCTATCATCCATAAAGGAGTATAGCGATAGGTGGAATCCTTCAATAGTTCATATCCAACCACTATTAGTACGTCACAATACTTTGAGCTATTCATCAATGATGCCATCGTGCTCTGAGATATGTACCAAGTAGGAGCTTTAGATTTCATGTGAAGAGTTTTCACTTGAATATTTCTATCCTCACAGGTTAAGTCTATCTGGCGATCTGCGTAAGAGAGATTACTTTTTGCATTTTCTACTGCAGGAGAATACTCTTTAAAGTGACCAGTTAATAATAGAGCCTCTTCACCACCTATACCTGCTTCAGAATTTGATTCGATCATCTCTTTAGTTCGATATCTAGGATGGCCAGGTTTAAACTTTTGTTCAATTACGATATTATTCACAAACTTATTCAGCTTATCTGAATAATCTTCTTTTACATTGATGATGACAATATTCTGTAAAGCCGTCATTACTACATCATTAAATGGGTAAAAGCTAGTAGTAGTAGTAGTAGTGATCATGCTGTAGCGTGTCTATATGCGTATTCTATTGCTCGGTCTGCTTCATTCTTGAGAGGTCGCTGCTGATATATATTCGCTGTATCCATATCCAATTGACGAATGATTTCAGCGATTTCTCCAGAAGTGATTGCATACTTATTCTTAACTGCATTACAAGCTATACTCGTCATAAGCTTATATATCATTCGGTATCTACCAGAACCATCTATTAATGCTATACTTTTATACTCATTGATAAGTTTCTTATTAACGAATGGACAATCTCTATAAGAATTCCATTTCACATCGCGATTCAACATTGATTCTTTTCTAAACTTAAGAATCTCTTTCTTTATATTATCAGGAAGTCTATCTAAGAATCCTGTTCCAATCTTTTCAGAGAATTCATGCTTTGACATTAGCTCAGCAGGATTCATAATCTCGCCTTTTACTGTAAATATAAAGTTATCTGCATTTGGATATTGTGCAGGAACATAGTACATACGACTAAAGTCTTTTGCCTGTTCGTCTCCAATAGAATTAAATTCTTTGCTTAACGCGTACCAAAAATGTCGAATTTTTTCATTTGAGACAGGACAACTTAATGGAAATACTAAACGAAACTTTGGTTTTTCTTTAGTAGAAGATGCTGTAGAATAGCAAACAAAATAATATTTATTTTTATACTTTTCGATTATATCTTCAAATTTACCCTCATAATTATCTACATCTAGTGCCGCCCATCCGGCCCATTCTATCACATTTGCGTTAGACCTAGTGCAATCTGGTTTATAAATTGCTGGAGATATTAATGGTGAAGATCTTTTTCGCTCTCCGCGCTTTGCTTTATATCCTGGCAACTTTGAAAGACTGTAAAGTAAACGCTCAAAGGTCTGCCATGTCCCAAAGTCCATTCGCTTTGAGGTCGTATTATCAAAAATAGATCTAAACAATGTAAGACTATACTTCATTCAGTCTGCTTAACATTCCAGTATTCTCTTGATGCGTAGGAGTAATCCATCCCTCTGGCTTAATCAAATCTGGAAGACCTAAAGGATTCGGTCTACTCGCTTTAATTCCTACTTGTTTAGACATGTTTGCCTTATGCACTTCATCCCAAGCTTTATAGGAATCAACATCAAATGCATTTAATGTGCCTATTGCGACAACACATAAATCGACAAGGGCATCAACTACATCATCGGCGTTATCTGCCAGTTTTAATTCATTCAGTTCTTCTTCCAAAAATCTAATTCGAAATCCTAAGAAAGCTAAAAGCTTATCGTTATCGAAGTTTCGCACGACAGGATTCACTCCAAACTTATCGTGCATGTCTTTAATGTCTTGTGGCCAATCTTTGCTCATGTGTTAATAGAATATATTGTTTTAGTTAAAATGTAAATCAAGAAAAGAAATCTTCTAGATTTGATCCGCCTTCAGCTCTCCAACCAACAGCTTCAAGTATCTGAGACAGTGGGTCAAGGAACGTTTTCTCAAATTGTTTATCTCTATCTACATACTTATGAAGATTCAATTCCTTGGGTAATACATCTACAAAAGATATAACATTCTCTTGAATTACATTTGGAACCTTTAAGTACGTAAACTTTATTTTCTCACCGTTCTTAATCAATTCGTATTTCTTCTCAAGACCATTCTTTTTAATATGATGATTAAATAATAAAGAACCTCTTACATGAATAGGAGTGCCTGTTCCTCCTGATTTCTTGTATATCGTAGAAGCTGAAGACCATTCACTTAAATTAGAAACACTTCGAGGAAACGCTATTTTTTCTGGTGGTAGTTGCTCAAATGATGAACGGAATTCAGCAATTTCTTTCTGAACTGCAACTTCATTTGCAGTCATTATAGTCTTAAATAGACCTTTCATTGCATCTCTACAAACTTCAGGAGTAGAAGACTTGATGGCTTCAATTCCCATGATCTTAATCTCGGGTTTGTCGTATTGAACTCCTTCATTATTATGAACATTTAAAATGTATCTTTTCTTTCCCGTCCAGATACCACGATCAGCAATTGCTTCTCGTTTCATTGACATACGATTTGTAGGACAGCCCATTTGCTTTGCTAATTTTTCATAAGCGGTATTTAGAATAGGAGTGACTCCTTTACCGCAAAACTCATCTAGAAACTTGACTGGATTCTTAGGTTGAAACTTTTCTACAACCTTGGCCATATTCACATATAAAGAATCAGTATCAATCGCAATTACGTAATCTACATTATTACTTTTAAGAATTTGATTTAAATACTTATTGACTGCCTTTTCTGCCCAACAAATTGCTGTTTGGCCAGATATAGTTACTGCCTCAGCAACTCCTACGTCAAAGTAACGGAAATATTGATTGCCTAAAGCTCCGTACAAAGAATTTAAAAGGATTTTTACGGCCGTCTGTTGATTATCTAAGCGCGATATATCTCTTTCAAGTTTATAAATTTCTACCTTATCTCCTTTCGGAATAGTAGATTTTTTCTTCTGAGCATCAATCTTTGCTTTCTTTAAAATAACTCGCTTATCATAGATCTCATTAATGATTCGAGGAATGATTCCAACTTTATCTGTTCTAAAATGAACACCATTTGCAGCAGTTATAACGTTATCTAAAACAGGAGTCCAAGTTTCCTCATTTAAAATTAACTCAGGGCTAATGTGCGGTGTTATCTCTTTACATATCGTTTCAGGCGACATGTTATATTGAATAATTAGATTTGGATACAGAGAATTTAAGTCAAAAGAACAAACCCAATTGTGAAGCCCTACTACTGGATCTTTTACATAACCTCCCGCAAAAGTTGAAATCTTTCCACTCGTACCACTCCTGGATCCTACATCAGCGCCTCTTACAATATAATTATGAATAGGTTTTATCTGATTAATGCTTGGAGCAATAAATTTTCTCGCGAGATCTCTATAAATGATAGAGTCCCAAATTGCAGTAGTTCCTAAAGTATCTGAATAATTTACTCCGCCGATATAAGCTAGAGTCATAACTAATGTTATAAGACCTAATTTATCTTCTAATTTTTCTACTAGATCTACGTCAGTTATATTGTAATCAATATACTTTTGAAAATTCTGTTCATATAAATTATTTAAATTTCCATACTCTTCGTAGGACAGTTTAGTCGTTCCTAAAACAACGTGAGCAATATTTCCTAAACGATAAGATTCTTGTTGTCCATATGTAAGTGTAGTAAACTTCTTAAACAGATCCATATAATCTAGTTGAGAGATTCCAGTTATCTCCCACGTCTTCATTACTTTACCTTTTATTTGTTGCTCTTTCTCTTCTACCTTTCCCCAAGGAGATAAACGTTTTGCAGTTTCTTCTCCAAATAAACGTATTATTCTATTAATTAAATAAGGAATATCAAATCCTCTGCTATTCCAGCCAGTGATTACATCAGGTGTATTAGTTCCATTACTAAACCAGGAAACAAAATCTAACAACATATCACTTTCTTCAGAGAATTGGTGATAATCTACCTTACCTTTAAAGATTGAAATCTCTGGGTCATATTCCTTTATTCCCCAGACGTGAAAAATATTATCAATGTTATTTTTTATACTTATTGCTGTTATCGTGTGTAGAGCTTGATCGGCATGAGGAAATCCATCGTCAGACTTTACTTCAATATCCAAGACGGCAACGTTAATAAGATTTCTATCAAAGTAGATTTCATCAGGAAATCTTTCGCGCATGAACTGCGCAGTCCATCTAGTATTTCCAAAGATATTAAAAGACGATATACCTTCGTACTTTTCAGTGAAATCTTTTGCCTCTCTCATAGAAGAGAAATTTAAAGCTTCTAGGTTTGTTCCATCGAGTGAATGCCATTGTGTCTTTTCGGCCTTTGAAGGAATAAACAGAGTGGGCTTAAACTTTATCTTTTCACGGATTTGACGACCATTATCATAACCACGATAAAGAATGTCAGACCCAAATCTACTTACATTTGTATAGAATTTCACGATATATCAATACAGTAATTATAAAAAAGCCAGATGTACAATTTAAAGTACATCTGGCTAAAAAGAATCTATTAACTTAGTATTTTAAGCAACTCCAATAATTTCTTTATCTTGTGGTACGATAAGGTTTGAATGCATTTTTATATATTCATTCATCAGCTGAGTCGTAGGATCAACGATGAAGACTACGTATTTTGATGAAATGCATACGGCTTCGTTTTTTGCATAAGGTAGCCAATGAGAAAACCCAATGTTTCCATTGCCGGTTGGAATAATTACTGCTGGCAGTTTTAGTAGATATTTTTCTCCTATAACAGCTAGATCGCAAAGAATTTCTTCCCCCGATGTTAAACGTACAATTTTTATATTGCTCATAATGTATTTGATTATTGGCTAACGATTAAAGTTCAGTGTGTTGCTTCTCAACAGTACTTAATAGTCTCTATATATATTAGCTCTTATTAACCTTTAAGAAAAGACTTCTTTTTTTCAAAGTTATTGCCAATCTTGATCTTCTTAGGTTTTTGTTCTTCAGGAATCACTCTTTCTAAACCAATAGTAAGGAAACCGTTTTCCAAAGAAGTGCTAGTAATCTGAACATGTTCGTTCAAAGTAAACACTCTTGTAAAGTTACGACTGGATATACCCTTATGAATATATGCTCTCTCGTCATCCTTAGTACCGGTCACGGTGAGTACCGATTCCTTCTGTTCAATGTCGAGGTTTTCTTCTTTGAAACCTGCAACTGCTATCTCTATTAGGTAATGATCCTCATCTATTTTGACCACATTATGTGGTGGATAGTTAGGAACTTCCGAGTTAAGCGCAGTACCAATCTGATTAAAGAGTTGGTCGAATCCAATAAAGGATGCGCGCGGGAATGTATATGTTGTAGCTGTCATGTATCTGATCCTCCAATTAAGCGAGGTTATAAACTCAGAGACCAGTTAAGCATCTCTGTGAACGATGGAATTACCGTTCAATTTTATTTATATGATTTACCAGTGTTACCAATAGAATATTTAGGTAAAAGTTGCCAATTTGCTTTATCTTTATGCGGGATAATTTTAATTTGGCGAAGTGGTGCTTTTAAAAGTACTTGTGTTGGGTTAGTTATGCTTAATAGACCCCAATCCGATAATAAAGTAGCAATAGTATTTCTTCGTTGAAGGTCATTCTCAGTTAAATTTGAAGGCTTACCATCGAGTAAAAATAATTCTTTAAAGTGTACTATAAAATATCTACCTTGTTTATGTAAAATATGACAAGACTGATAAAGTTTATTTGCTTCTTTTCTAGATGCAACTCCTATACGCGTTAAAGTTTCCCTCACTTTCAGAAAATCATCTGGTTCGTTGAGAGTAATTTCAAGCATCATAGTAGGATTCCAATCTACTGGAATCTCTATTACTGCATTATTTACTACCTTATTTGTTTCGTCGTCCACCGGTATTTAATTTTAATTTAATAGCTTCAATTTGCCCTTGACTCAATATTCTTAAAGCAGATTTGGCCTTTTCATTACTGCAGCTATAATATTCTTTAATTATCTTGAGAGAATCAGGTTCGTGGGATTTAATCCACTTGCTGAATCTTTTTTTCTTACTGATACTATTTATACAAAAATCAAATTGTAACCTATTATCCAAAAAATGATGTATATTCATCTCATTAACTAACAATATAGTATCTGCAAAATAAGAAAGACTTCGATTTATCAGATAGGGATCATAGGCCTTTTCGGCGATATCATCGACCATGATATCCTTTTTACTATAGTTTATAGCGTTTAAGTACTCAAATGGATTCATTTATTATAGTTTATTTCCATTCTACCGATGCCATTAATTCAGTCATACATGCTACTATATTTAGTTCATGATCAGCAACAAAGCTATTCTTATATTGATACTCTGCTAAGATAAGAACTATTTGAGGAACACTTTCTGGTTTTGAATATTCAACCATATTGTCATATATTTTACGAAATATGACAGCCGGCTCAACATCCACATTATTTACAACCCAAGACCTCATACTTTTAAAATCTTTGTCTTTTAAAGATTTCATAAGAGATGCTATACTAACATCAGATAGATTGATCAATATACCGCTATCAATTTTACCAGATACACTATATCTTTGGCATTCTCCAATAACTCTTCTCCAGTCTGGCGCAAAGCGACATATCATATCTGCCAAAACCTTTGACTCGTAAGAGACTTTTTCAGTCTTTAAAATCATCTCTAAGCGTTTCATAAATTTACTTGCAAGATCTGCAAGTTGCTTCTTTGAAGTATTAAATTCAATAACTGCGCATCTAGAATGAAGAGGTTCTATAATTCGATTTTTAAAATTACAGGTAAGAATGAATCGACAGTTATTTGAAAACTCTTCAATAAATCCACGAAGTGCGGGTTGAGTAGACTGCGGATTTAAATAATCTGCCTCATCGAGAATAACGACCTTAGGACCGCTATTCATTAATGAGATCGAACTTGCAAATTGCTTTATCTTTGTACGAAGTATATCAATACCAGATTCTTCAGATCCATTTATAAGGATATAGTCTAGATTAAGAGTTTCGCACATCGCTCTTGCAACTGTCGTCTTACCTAGGCCAGCAGTACCAGATAAAATAAGATTATGCATTTCTCCAGAATCTACAATCTTTTGAAAAGTTTGTTTTAGATTATCTGGAAGAATACAATCTTGTAAATGCGCGGGTCTATACCGCTCCGTCCATAGGAACTCATCTTTAGTTATCATAAAAATATGATACTAACCAAGTATTATCGACATGTACATATCTCTAATCTCTGCATCCTCGTTCTCAAACTGAGCAACGCTCTGACGATGATAGAGATTTGCAACTTTCCGAAAAGTTTTTGCAGATATTTTGTACTTGTCTTCTAAAGCTTTAGCAATTTCATTAATTTGAATTTGCTGTGTCTTAATATCAGAAAGCACTTCTGAAATTTGATCTAATGCTATTTTAATAGCTTGTACATCTTCTGGTGTATTTGGAATATTGCTCATAATATAAAAATAGAGCGCTGTTTAAAGACTGCGCTCCAAAAGTCTATTTACTAATTTACTTATTAATTAATATTAAATATTTGCACCACTAGTATTATCAGTATCTACTGGACCTTGAATCGAAGCCATAGCTTGATTTTGAACCATGGGAATAGCAACTGAAAGAAAATCAATGAAACGATTTAGAGTCACACTAACAAGTCTTGCTTGATCATCTGGATAAACTCCAGCATCTTTAGCTAAATTAATTAAAATGACCGCGTTTTGCAAGTCAATTAAGCTTAATTGTGGACCTGGTGGAGGTAAATTAGGTGTATTATCAGTAGACATATTATTATATATTAAAGTTATTGTTTGCCAAATGTACTAATTTTTTCTAAAGCAATGTAATAATTTACAGGAACTGTAGTATTCTCAAAATGACTTATAAGCTTAGAACTAATTGAAACTGCATAATCTCCTGGCATCATCTTAAGATTTCCAATCACTATTACGAATGAAAATGGTTCTTTACACTCATTATCGCTATCAACTACGAGGCTATACTTATTAGCCGATGCATTTTTTATATCACTTACTTGAAGAGTTATCACTCCATTTGATCCAATAATTTCAAGAGTAGCGTGACCCAAAACCGATGCAGCCTTTTTAATTTTATTAATATAAGATGCAGAAAGAGCAAACTTTACTTCTGCTTTTGGCATCGTAACATTTTTACTTGGTGCGGTAAGAAGCTCAGGTGACGAGTAATAATAGCGAATAGACGTATTACCTTCATTTATTGCAATTGAATCGGAAGTAAATTCAATGTCAGGATTATCTACTAAAGAAAGCGTAGATAAAAATTCTGTCAAATCATATATACCAAATTGATTTGGTATATCTTCTTCAATTTTTGCACTCGCAAGAATGTTTTTAGCTTCCGCAATTGTTGAAATGGTCTTACCTGGCTTAAAAACCATGTTAGGATTAATGACTGAAAAGTTTTTCAGTACGTCTATTGTAGTTTCAGATAGTTTCATAATATAAATGACTTATTTATCAGTATTTGGGTTGGCTGTTCCGATATCGTGTTCATATAAAAAAAATAAACAACATGCTGCGTGTGCTAAATGATGTTTTCCAGTTTCAGGATCCATTTGTTCTCCTTTTTTCCATGCCCACATATGGCGCTGTGCAGCATCATAATATCTTCTTTTAGATTCTGGAACATATCTCCAATTTTCTCTCTCATACTTTTTAGCGCCAATAGTTAAAACTGTCGCTAATTCATTAAGAGCATTTGGTGGAATTAAACCGTATTCAGGTTTATCGTTGTCAAATTTACGTCCAAAAGTATTAGGATATTTTGTATTAATATTAGTCATGATTTACTCAATGATCATTATGCTCAATTAATAAAGTAAGAATAGAGGCTGGAGTGGGGTTTCTCCAGCCTCTACGATTTCAACTTTACTTAGAGTTTTTTGTATCTAAACGATACTCAAAAACTTTGTTTCCTTGTTTGTTAACACGGACACTTGAACGAATAGCAATGCCTTCATCACGCATCCGCGCTACGACTGCTGATGGATTGGCAATATTTAGATGTGCTTGTGCCTGCGCCGTAGTAACTCTCTTGGTTTTAGTAAGATAGTTATACAAACGTGTTTGTTGATTACTTGCTGTAGCCATATGATCTTTCTATATGTTAGTTCGATCATTCATTTAATATTACAGTAAAGATCGAAATTACTGTAATAAATTAATATAAAGCAAATTAATATAATTGTAAATATTAAAATTGCAGCGATATAAACTTTATTATTATTATACTGTTAAAGGTTGATTTTCAGTAACACTTATCGTATTCTCAACAATACTATCTTTAGGTCTATTTACGCTAGCATCTATTTTAGTGTAAAGATCAAGGAAGGCTATCTTCGTATCTTCATCAAATCTAGATATACAAAGTTGTATAGATTTTAAGCGGTCTTGGAAGATTGAAAATGTTTGAGTAATATGGCAAAGTCTACGCGTAGAAACTAATTCATCCACTCCTTCAGCTTCATAGGTTTTACGAATAACTTCAGACCACGTGGCTAATTTTTCTGCAAAATCATTATCGCACTTTCCGTATTTTTCCATGTGATTCAAGATAATCTTTTTTTCAATAGCTAATGTTGGATAAGATTGTTCAAATGTTACGACAAAACGTTCTAAGAAAGCTTCGTCAATCATAGTGGCAGTTACAAACTTTCCATCTTCAGAACCTCTGCCTTTTGTGTTTGCAGTAGCAAATACATTAAATCCTCGAGCCGGCTGAATAACTTCGCCAGTTTTCTTAATCATAATTGGTTTGCCTTCTAGTACTCCTTGAAGGCACATAATTTTACTCGTAGATCTATCTATTTCATCTATAAGAAGTATTGCTCCGCGCTCCATAGCTTTTACTACAGGACCTTTTGCAAATACTGTCTCTCCGTTAAGTAGTCGAAATCCTCCAATAAGATCGTCTTCATCAGTCTCTGGAGAGATTTGCACTCGAATATACTCGCGCTCTAGATCTGCACAAGCCTGTTCTATCATCATAGTTTTACCATTTCCAGATAATCCAGAAATATAACATGGATAGAAATTTTTAGATTTAAGAATATTTAAGATATCTGAATAATTTCCCCATTTCTGATAAGTAGCATCTTTTAAAGGTATATAGGTGTCAGTGTTTATGATTGAAGTCACTGGTGCCGCAAGCTTCATAATTTTTGCAGATGACTGAGGATTATTGCTATTAACGGCAATAAAGGAACTATAGTCATAAAGACCTCTATGAATCCTATATTTGTCATCTAACAGTTCTTTATACTGCTTCAATTCGAGTGAAAGCGATTGAGCCGCATCATCGATTTGTTTACGGCGAAATTCTGTTTTGTCAGGAAAATTGCTCTTAAGTTGAGCAATGATAGTATTTGAGTATGTATTCAATGTATTCATAATAAAAAGAAGATTACATATCTTACAATATTTCGTAGAATATGTACATATAAACAAAAAGTATAAGTTGTTAATTACCAATTACTTATGAAAGTGACTCTGCGAACTTAGTTGCAAATATTCTATTATTTTTCTTAGATTTATTAAATTTTGAGAACTCTTTAGCCATAGTGCTACGGCTCATGTTTTCGGTAATCTCTAATTCATCCGACTGTACGTCTAAATCATTCCCAGAAGCAACTACGAAGTACTGATCATAGCCATGCACCTTTGATATACAAATTGACTTGTTATTACGGTATTCGTATTGGAATTTATCATCCCAAAGCTGTGCGCCTTTCATCCAGTTATTGCCTTCTTTTTTTGCAAGTGCACCTATTATTCTAGTCTTTGTATTTGCTCTGGTTGAAGGTATATAGAATCCAATAATGTTACACCCAGTAGTAGCTTTTAGATGTCCTAAAAGCTTTTCGCAGCAGTCGCCTTGATGAAGCTCTGAGATAAACTTTTTACCATTCAAAGACATATCGACCCGGCGAGCGTATCCTTTTCGGTCGTAAGTTTTTTCATCATATCTATTATTCTTTATGAAATTTAATGTGCAGCCATCACCATCTGTAAGAAATAACACATTCATTTTTTGTACTCCATGTTTAGCTTGAAACTGTGGAACTAACTTATGTGCCATTATTACCACCTCATTTAAAGGAGTATCTCCTAAATATTCTATTTCAGAAAATGCGTCCGAATGCTCACTTCTAATATAGAGATCTTGAATAGCTCTTTGAAATTCAGACTTTTTCATATTTGAATTAATTAAGTCTAGCATAACTACACGCGATATATCGACAGTGCTTTCTTTTTCAAATTCAATTTTAAGTTTTTTATATCTCTCTACGGCAAGAATATTACCACAAAAAGTATATACTTGAAAAGGTATTCCTACTGATTTACAAAAAAGACAAAGTGTAATTATGTGTTTTAAGACATGTTTAAGCACTGAAGACATTGAACCTGAGTAATCTATAAACATTATCATACCATGATTCTTGGCATTAGCTAATTGCATCGTGCTTAAGAATATATCATCAGTATAACGATATCCATAGAGTTTATCAACATTAATTACTCCAGTCTTAGATACAGTAGCTTTACTATATTGATAAGCTGCTTTGCGCAATTCAAATTCTTTTCTTAATACTGATACAAACCTTTGAGTTTCGTCTATGAATTGCCTATATTTTTCATTTGAAAAACGCTTAGTAGCTCTTAAATATTGTTCTGAATTATCTCTAGATTTAAACAAAGTATTATAATCAATTATATTGCGATTTACTTCATTGACTGACGGTTCAAACGCAAACAATATACTATCAATTATATCTTGATCCTGTAAAAGGGTTTTTGAATTTTTCTCAAAAGCATTTACGGTCTCACAGTCGTCAATAGTATCTTCAAACAAAGTCTTATCAATTGGTTGATCAAATCCATCAGTCTCTGTATTTTCTTCTGAAGAATCTTGAGTTGATTCGCCATTACTAGATGTGACTTGACTATTTGTGTCGTCACTACTATTTTGAGGAGTTTCATCTAATTCTATTTCTAAACCTTGTGTATTATTCTTAGAAAATTCTTCTTGGTCTGATGAAATAGAAGAGTTATCTTTCTTTTGCTTTTCTTTATGTTCTTGAGAAAATACATAAAGTGCTTTTGCGGCAGCTAATACATCCTCCCAAGTAGAAACTGACATTACTTGCTTTAAGATTACTTGCTCAAAATCTTTAAATTTAACGTCTAAAACAGATCCTATCTTTGCGTGAAGATTTATTCTATCGGCTATCTTGTATGAGTCTAAAGAACGACCTTTTGTTTCAAAGAAATTTTTCTCGACTAATTCTAAATAACCACGACGAAAAGATGCAATCAAGCCTGGATAAGTTGTTTGTATCATCTTTTCAATACGTATATCTTCAACAATATTCACGTATCTGCTTGGGCATTCAAATGTATTTGAATCAAAGGTTGGAGTATAAAGTGCGTGACCAACTTCATGACCAACAAATAAGTCATAGATATCTTTACCGCTATCTTTTAATATTGGAAGACCTAGTACTCTATTCTTTACGTCAAAGAAAGCAGTCTTATAATTGCCATGCTGTATAGTGATATTCTCACGAGAAAGTAGTTTTGCAAGTACTGATTGGCTCTTATTCGCGTTTTTCATTCTGTAAATATAATACACTATCTCGTAGAATATGTACACATAAACGAAAAGCATAAGTTATTGATAACCAATAACTTACAAAACTGTGATATAATTACTTCAATTCTAATGGAAGCAGGCCGTGAATCTTTTTAATATTTTGTATTTCGTCTTTGTGACATACGAGAATTGCATCTTCCGTTTCCACTACTACGAGATCTTCTACTCCAAATAAAGCAATCGTTCTTCCATTACTCAATACTATATTGTTTTTAGATTCAATCGATAGTACGTTACCACGTATAGCATTGCCAGATTCATCATTCTTTAAATACTTTTCAATAGCAGTCCAAGTACCTACATCATCCCAATCAAATTCTGTTTTTATAGTAACTACACATAGAGCTTTTTCTAAGATAGCATAATCCACAGATATCTTATTCAATGTAGGAAATACAGTAGCAACATAATCATCAGCATTACTATTATTAGTAAGATAATGATTAATGAAGTTAGCCAATTCCGGCGCAGACCTAGTAGCCTCAGAAATAAATGTGCTTGTTTTCCAAATAAAAATGCCTGCATTCCAAACGTAGTTGCCACTTTCAAAGTATTCTTTAGCTTTAACTAGGTTAGGTTTCTCCACAAAGCGCATTACCGTATGAATCTCACTTTCAAACTTATTCGTCTCTAGCTCCATATAACCAAAGCCAGTAGATGGAAAGCTAGGCTGTACTCCAAAGGTTAAGATGATTGGATTAGTATATATTGTATTAGAACTACCACTCATGTCCACAATACCGAAAGCATAGCTTAATTGTCTTTGAAAAGTTTTTGTATCTCTAATAAAGCTATCACAAGGCAGCAAAGCCAATACACCATTAGGATTTTTAGCGTGCACTAAAGCAGTAGCGTAAGCACACGCGGGACCAGTATCTCTACGAGCGGGTTCAGCTACCACCTGATTAGCTGGTATATTGGGCAATAAATTCCTAATAGTTTCTACTTGTATCTTACTAGTTAGAATAAAGATATTCTCTAAAGGCACTATACCCTCTAGCCTATCAACGGTTTCCTCAATTAATGTCTTATCAGTAATGAGCTTTAAAAGGTGCTTTGGCGTCTTATCGCGACTCATCGGCCAAAAGCGTTCGCCACTTCCACCTGCCAATATACATACGTAAAAATTATTAATACCGGTACTCATGAGTTATATTTATTAATTATAGAAAAATTCTTTTCTTTTGTAAATTCTATCTTATTCTTAAACTTACCATCTAGAATATCTGTCTTATGAGATATTACAAATACTGACGTATTATCATCTAAGGTTTGAAGTATTTTTAATAGGTTATCAACTCCATCAGAATCAAGCGATGAATCAAAAGTTTCATCAAGAATCAATAAATTTGTACTGACCGAGTTCTTCATTTTAGCAATTTGTCTCCAAGTAAATAGTAGAGCTAAATTTATTCTTTGTTTTTCTCCTTCAGAGAAGGAAGCATAAGAAAAGTCGTCACGATGTCTAGACTTAATGGTTTCCTCAAAAGTCTCATTTAAATTAAACGAAACAAAGAAATCTAGAATGTGAAGATATTGATTAATTAGTTTGTTCATCACTGGTAGATACTGTTTAATCACCTTGGTCTTAATACCAGTATCTTTTAACATCTCTATAATCACTTGATTATACGTACTCTCTTCATACAATTTATTCTTTTGAGTTCCTAGGTCACTCTGCTTAAGAGTAAGATTCATAAGCTCTTCCTCAGAAGCATTAATATCTATATTTTTTCCTGAAGAATGATCTTTCTCTAATTCATTAATCTGCTTTTGAAGATTACGTATCGTTACGTTATTAGTGTGTATTTCAGTATTAAGTGTCTTTCCTTCATTGATCTTTTCCATTACTACAGAAATAGTATTGGTTACTTCATCTAAAGTCTTTTCTAAAATAGATTGATCCTTTGCGAGCTGCTTAGCTTTATTCTTACACGTGTGTATTTTATCTTTCTTAAAATCTAAATCTATTGGTTGAGCACAGGTAGGACATTGATCATTGTTTTCATAAAATTTAGCCTCTTTCACGATAGAAGCTACATCCGCATTAATAGCATTTTTATTTGATACGAGTTTCTGCTTTATTGCTGTACTATCATCAATCTCTTTTTGAAGATGAGAATAATTCTTTTCTACAAGATCTATAACTTTTTCATTTCTTTGAGTAATTTTATAAATCTCAGCTTTTAATTCAAGTATCTGCTGTTGAACCTTTTCTTTCTGTTCTTTATCTAGATTTTTAAGATCTGCAATATACCTATACTGCATTTTAACTTTCTCAGCAATAACGTCAACTTCATAACCAATGGCTGAGATTTGATCTTTTAATTTAGAAGACTTCTCTTTCAGAAGCTGATTCATCTTTGTAAAAATATTAATGTCCAATAGATCCTCTATCACTTCTCTTCTATGCTGAGCCGGAAGCTGCATGAAAGGAATAAAAGAACTGGAACCTAACATTACAATTTGATGAAAAGACTTATGATTGAGCTTAAGTATATTTTGCTCAAGTATCTTTTGATAATCACGAGTATGAGATTCTTGATTTAACAGTTGATCATTCTGCCATATCTCAAATATATTTGGCTTAATACCTCGAATAATACGAAACCGGTTATTGCCTAAAGAGAACTCAACTTCTACAATGCAATCTTTATTATTGATTGAATTAACAATCTGGTTCTTCTTAATATCACGGTGAGGTTTGCCAAATAACGCAAATGAGATTGCATCCAATAGTGTGGACTTACCAGCACCATTAGTACCTACAATCAACGTAGATTCTCCAGTGTTAAGATCAATCTCCGTAAACTTATCTCCTGTTGAGAGGAAGTTTTTCCAACGGACTTGTGAGAATATTATCATGAGAATTCGTTAGATTGAGCTTCTATATATAATTCTCTTAATTTAGATTTAATTACGTCTTTATCTAATGCAGTCTGTACTGCATCTACATATGTGTCTAATAGAATTGAAGTATCTGAAACTACCTCTACGGAGTTATCATCTATATTTTCACCCTGAAACTCATCATAGTTTTCTGCAACTTTAATCTCAAATACTTCTTGTTTTTGAATTTGGTCAATAAAGTTATCAAATCCTGCTAGATCGTTTTTATTGGATACTATTATTTTTACAAACTTATTCTTTAGTGTACTTACATCATACTTTGAGTAATTTACTTTAGCATCGTCATAATATAACTTAGAATAGATTGTATTAGGATTTAGTATTGGTGTCAATATCCTAGTCTCAGTATCAAATACGTGAAAGAACTTTGCATCATCTGCATCATTCCAAAACATCTCATACTGTGTTCCTAGGTAGTGTATATTACCTTTCTCAGATTTTGTGTGATAATGCCCAGACCAAACGCTCTCAAATCTGGAAAATAGCGCAGGATCCATTCCATGAGGTGCTGGCATACCTGGCATATAATCAAAGCCAGATAGTTCTAAATGCGCTGCTAATATAGAAGCATCACAACTTTCTATAAACTTCATCGACTCAGCATAATTCTCAGAATTAATCCAAGGCAAAAGTGCAATATTACATCCATCGTAATTTAGAACTTTAGGTGACATTACGATGTTCACGTTCTCTACAAAGTAACCAAGTAATTCCTTTAAAGAGCATAAATCATTAGTGTTCTTATAAACTACATCATGATTTCCAGGTATGATGTCCATACTCATACCTAAATCCCTCATAGGCTCTAAGAATGTTTTACGGTTATGATTTAAAGCTTTGAAATTAATAAACTTGCGATGATCATAAAAGTCTCCAAGATGTAAAATTTGTTTTATACCATTCTTCTCGCAATATGGAAAGAAAACATCACTATAAAACTTCCCATGATAGTTTAAAAAAACATCATGAGAATTGCGACAGCCTGCATGAGTATCATTTAGAACAGCTAAAAGCATATCATTAAGACATGAAAAAATCTAGTTGTGACTTATTACTCTTCTTAAAGTCTTTGATTGCTTTATCAACATTCTTAACTTTATCAATTCTTTTCTTTAAGATATCAATAAATCCATTTTCAATACCGCCTAAATTAATATTTCCACGCACATCTGCACCTTTAGAATCTTCTGGATTTGTTACAAAATCTTCTAATCCGGCGTGCTCTATGTATCTGTATTTAATATCCTGCTGCTTTTTCTCTTTAGTTATTCTGCGAATAAATGCGTAGTAAGATATCTGTGTAAAATACGCAAACGCATTTGGATTTCCAGTACGGGTTGCGGCATCAATGTTATAATTCATGATAGCTTTTATACAGTTTTCCACTGCATCCATAACCATTTCTTCTCTATAAGTATATCGAATAAAATTAGGTTTATGAGATAGTCCTTCAGCTATACGAAGGAAGCATCTACCAATATATTCAGTTATACGTGGAATATCTTTGTTTGCTTGTTTAGCAGCCTTCACAGATTTTACGTATTCCACTACAGCCATCGAGAAATCCCTATTATTTACATAGTGAACTCCTTCTCTTTTTATGGCAAGAGAAGAACTCTTTGGCTTAGCGCTGTCACTAGTTTTAGTTGGATTTGAAATAACTGAAATTGATTTGTCTATCATAGTAATTATGTAAGCATATCTCTGTTAATCAAATAAACTATACTAAAAACTTTATAATGTAAATATCAATGTATTTCAATTTAATACAAAGATTTCGTTTCAAATTGTGTTTACATCGACCTAGAAAGCTGTTATTTTGTATTCAGAATACAGGGGGAAACAAAGTATACCCTATATTCTATATCAGTTATTAAATCTATTGTTTGGATCACTCTTAGATTTATTATTTAATTTGTAGTTTAAATCATCTGAGAATGGATTATTGCTATTACTCTTCTTCTTACTAGTAGTAGTAGTAGACTTTACATCTTTAGATTGAGATAAACCATCTTCTTTTCTTTCAACTAACTCTGCATAATAATCTTTAGTATCTTGATCTGGAATAGCTGCAGAAAGAACGTGATTCTTTCTAATCATATGTATTCTAGAATCAGATGATAAAAACCATTGAGAATAATATACTACAGCTCTACCTTCATTCTCAGCTTTACCTTGTATAAGATTTACTAGATAAGGATCTCTCACGAGTATATTATCATCGGTGTCTTTTATTACTTGACATAATATTGTATCTCCAGATACCAATTTAAGAATAAGAGAGGTTTCTTCTATTAGATCGCTCATACGTTTACTTCATGGATAGTATAGTTAAACTTCTCTTTTGAATAAATGCGTATTCTTTCTCCAGCATGATCTAATGTATAGTTCCTACTGCTTTTCCAATGCAAATCATCGGCGATATCAAAGACTTTTGTTCCTTGATTATTATCTGCCTTTCTTAATCCTCTACCTATCGACTGAAGAACTCGTATCTGTGACTTAGAAGGAGAAGCAAATATTATATTATGAAGATTACGGATATTGATTCCTGTAGAGAATGTGCCCATGGAAGCTACTATAATTGCATCTTTTTCACCCTCAGTAATGGAACGAATCCGTTCTCTTTCATCAGTTTCTACATCCCCAGATACAAAGAATAACTTACGAGCGGCTGATGGACGAGCAGATTCAGACAGTTTTTTCTGAATCATATCATATATTGGTTTACCATGCTTTTCTACGTAATTATAAAGAATCAATGTATTTCCTTCTTGTGCAAGCGCTAAGTTACGAATAAATTTGTTTCTAGGTATATAACTGACTAAAAAATCTATCTCCTCTTGATAGGTCTTCTTTTTCATTTCTTGACAGTATTTATCATCGTACTTAAGTAGAAGAATAGAGATATCGAGTTGAGAAAGTGCTTCCGAATCTATAAGCTCTTTAGTGGTAGTAACCTGATATACTGGTCCAAAAAGACCCTCTAATACCAATTTATGTGTTTGAGTGCCATCGAGTGTGCCGGTGGTTCCTACGCGGTACTTACAATCCCTCAATTTCTCCATGATAGAAGCAAGCGATTTAGCCTTAAAGTTATGCGCTTCGTCTCCTATAACCATTCGAAAGTTTTCAAACCAACCGGGAGGCATTTGATAAATAGATTGCCAGGTAGTTATTATAACTTCTTGCTGTATGTTTATCTTCTCTTTACCTGAGTATATCTTATGACACTTCTCATCATTATTCCAATTGTCCTGGTCATTCGTGGAATAGTCTTGAAAGTCCTTAAAAAGCTGTTCAACCAATGACGTCGTAGGAACTACAATCAACACTTTTTCATTTGGCATTTCTTTTAACTTGCTTAAATACCAGCGAATTAGTATATAGATTATCAATGATTTACCAGATGCGGTAGGACTTAGAAGAAGCTTTCTAGTATGCGTAAGTACTTGTATTACTGCATCTAATTGATAATCCCTAACTTCTATCTGCTTATTATGCGCATATAGATTTAAGTCTTCAATGAATTTATTTAATTGATTTTGATCTATAAAAATCTCTGAATCTATACGTCCATAGTAGTTGTCATCTAAAAATTCTAATTCACATTGTCTTACTTCGGCAAATTCTTTAAGATAAGGTACTAAACCGGCGTATAACGTGTGATCGCGAGAATTATAGAGTCTAACCTTGCCATCCCAAAACTTATTCTTATAGCTGGGCATCCATTTATAGCCTGGCGCAAAGAACGTAAAAAATTCACTCAGTTCTTGAAGAGTGCCGCTATCGTCACAGTCTATTCTAACAAAGACCTCATTCTTCTTTTTTATCTTTAATATTACCATGATTACTATTAGTAGTGTCTTTATTTATCATGGCAGATTTAGAAGCAAATATTGACAAAGCTATATCAAGTATATCTCTATTATCAGGATTATCTAAGTATCCTTTTTTCACAAGCATATCCGCATGTTCAAAATAAGCGTGTCTCTCATCTCCACTCAAAAGATTCCATTTGGCCCATAGCTGATCTTTTGGACCTGCATTATCAACTCGTTTCGATATCATCAGTTAGATTTATTATTAACCTCCTGAAGTAAATCTACGCCAATCTATACAATTTTTTATCGTGCTATGCCGCCACTTAAGATTTCCTAGTATCTCTTCAAGAGTTTCAAGCATAGTCTTTAAATACGTTATTCTTTCCTCGCTTTTTTGTAATTCAGGATCTGCATTAAAATAATATTCCATGTCTGATTTCATGATCTTTAATCCATTAAATGGATCGTAAGGCCAATTGCGCTTATCCATGTCTTCTTTTTCCATCTTACCATTAAAGTATAACCATTTATCTCTTAATAATACTTGTTGTTCTAACTCTTTTTTCTTTAATTGCAGTTTTATAACAGTATGTAATTCGAGATATTTAGAATGAAGTTTTATTCCTGCGAGCGATGATTCATCAAGTGCCATTTCATCAATCTCACAATCTTTTTTCCACATTACAAGCAGTTCTTCAATGTTTAACATAATGTATTAAATTATCACAAACGACTGACAAAGTAAATTATAAAAATTCAAAGTAAGAATATCTAAATGAAGCATCTACAGTTACGTATTCAACATCAGTATTCTGAGTATGTAAATCAATCGATCCAATTGATGTAGGGAAAGCATCAACATACCTAATTTGTTTTGATACATTATTATGCGCATCAAGAATAGAAAGTATCATATCAGATTTTACAAATTTATCTAATTTTGCATTATTTGTAATCCAGTTATAAAGTTCTGCATAATTTTCAAGAAATTGAGATACTTGAAATGTCATCTCAAATGGAGCCCACTCAATACGCTCTCCAGATACATAATTAGATGTTGCACGAAATGGAAGAGATATCTCGCCTAAACTAATAGAAGGAACTGACGTGCGAATGCAAAAATACTCCATATTAGCAAACGATGTGGAGTTTATTGTTACTTTAAACCCCGTTGGAGAAAGATAATTTTTATTAGCGGTTAAGTTACTCATTTATACTCTTATTTATATACCTTATTGTTAATAATATCTATAAACAAAAAAAGCCACCCCTTTCGGAGTGGCTTAATTTTATTAGTAATTTATTAAATACAGATTAAACTGTACTCAACGATTAATTACTTGGGTGTGCTGGACTTAGAACGCCTTTAACCGCGAAGATACGGAAGTACTTATTCGCGCGATTGTTACCAACACCATTTTGTGGTGCTGTTGGGGATTCAGCGAATGGGTTAGCGATCATACCGTAACGTGTCTTGAATCCGATACGTGGTTGGAAGTCTGATTGACCAACTGCACGGACCATAGTTAATGGTACGTATGGGCAATAGAATAAACCAGCATCATATGGATTTGTTCCACGGTATCCAACTGTGACGTAGTCAACTGTTGCATATGGATCGATATAAACCTTGATACGACCATTGAGAACACCTGCGAAAGTGTTACCTGTATCATCAATTTCTAATTGAGTTGATAATGCTGGAGCGTAATCAAGAGTACCAGAAGCTGCAAGAGCTGTAGCTACGTCCGAAGAACATAGTACAAAATTGCCCTTACCACGACGTGTATCTTTAGCGATCTTGTTAGCTTCGCGGTCGATCTGAACTAATAGACCACGATACTTTTCTGCGGACCAACGACCATCTGCATCTGTGTACAAGTTGAATGTACCTGGGACTGCGATGCCTTGTTGTTGGCAACCTAAGATAGATTTAACATTGATTGTACGGATAACTTCACGATTGATTTCAGCTAAGATTTCAGCGGAAAGGATGTTAGCCAATTCTGACTCTGCATCTAGACCGTGAACTGCTTTTAAATCTTGAGCTAATTCCATTGTGTACTCAGCTTTGAGTGCACGTGTTGTAGCTGTAACAGTGGATTTTTCGATTGAGAAAGCCATCTGTGCAAAGCTGCCAGCACCAGAAGAACCAGTACCAAGACCTTCACCATAAGCTGTGCTCATGCCAACGCCATTTGCAAAAGAGTCATTTACTCCATCTGCATCTGCACCTGATCCACCAGTTACGGTAGGAAGTGAAGAAGAATCGCTGCCCATTGAACCGGTGCCTGAGAAAGCATCGTTAGCTTCGTTATACATTGCTTCTGTGCCACCTTGCGATGTGTACTTGCTCTTCATAGCAAATACTAAACCTGTTGGACCGCTCATTGGTTGAACGCCACAGATATCATAAGCAATGAGGTTAGGCATTGAACGGCGTACTAAGCTGATAAGGATTGGATCCCAATTAGCCATGTAGCCTGTGCCACCTGTAGTAGCATTAGCTGCTGTTTCGTTGATAGCTTGGAATGAAGATTGAGCACGCTCTTCGCGCATTGCTTTTTCTTGATTCTCAAGGATAACCGCAGTGATTGACTTGCGGTATGTGTCTTTGATCTTTGGGAGATCCTTGTGTTCAAGGATTGGTGCCCACTTTTTGATTAGGTTTTCTGAGTTGAACATGTTAGTGTCCTGATTTTGTTTTGTTAGTTTTTTAAGGCTGTTTTAAAGCCCTTGTAATTGCTGTAGAATAAGCTTCCATTACTGGATTAAGATCGACCTCTTGGCCGTCTTCATTTAAAACTACTTCTATTTCGTTTTCTTTGGGTGAGATGACATTCTTACGGAAATAAGACTCTTTGATACTTTTTACTTTCTGTTGGAAAGTCTTTACATCATCGAAGCCGATTGATTCTGTGAGAGATTTTAGCTTTACTACCTCTGTTGAGGCGAGATCAGCGGATGCTTCTGCGAGGATCTGTGAACGCTTTAAAGTGTTTACAGTCTCGTTGAGCTTCATATTGGATTCTGTCGTCTTGAGTAATTGTTCTTCGAGCTTAGAAACTTCTTTGTTGAGAGTATCAACTAAGTTTTCTTTTGCTTCTGGAACTTCGATATAGGATTCTTTAAACACACTCTTGAGAGAGTTGATAAAGTTTTCCGCAATCTCTGTACGAAGACCTGACTCAATGGCTACTTTGTTTTCTTCCATCCATGTGGAGGCTACATAGCTAAGATAGCTATCGACTTTTTCAGCTAAACCTTGAGTAGCTTTCGCCAACTCTTCGTTTAACTGTGTCTTGTAGTTTTCCTCTAGGCGGAGAACTTGTTTTGCCACTTTTGTCTTTACTGCAGATTCAAAAAGTCCTGAAGCTTTAGAACGGAATTCTTCAGTTAATGATTTTTCAGCTTTTAAAAGAGCGTTGATTGATTCTTCAACTTTCTTTTTTGCTTCTTCTTCATTTTCTTCTGAATCTTCTTCGTCTTCATCATCTTTCTTCATTGGCATTTCAGACTTCTTTTCATCCTCTTCGGAATCTTTGTCGTCTTCATGCTTCTTTTCTTCTGCATCTTCTGCATCTTCTTCGTCTACTAAGACTTGAGTTTCCTGACCAGGTGTTTTCACGCCCAGTTTAGGCTCAACTGCATCGTCTGGATTTGGCTTATTGTACGGCGCTTGATGGATATCGCTAGGATTCGTCAGCGTTTGGTACACGTTCGCCAATTCTTCGGTCGTCATTTCTGACATATGTTGATAGACAGCATTGATGATACCTGCTTTTGTCTTTGGAGCTTCTGATTCTGTTACAGAAGGAATTGAAACGTCAGTTGGCTTGCCATGAACTTTATTCAATGGTGCCTGACTTACTTTTGCAATACCTGCTGCTATAGCATCTTCGGCCTTTTTGACTTCGGCTGGTTCAGACGGTCCTTTTGGTTCACCTTTAGTTTTATTATAAGGTGCTTCCTTTGTCGCGTCTTGAGCGGCTTTTGAAGAGTCTACTGAAGCTTTCACTTCAATATTCTTTGCTTCAACTGCTTTACCATCGAGCTTCTTCTCTGTAGATGGTTCCTCGTGAGAAACTTCAACGTCTTCAACGAGTCCATCTGCGCGTAGTTCCTCAACAGTGATGTCTTCAATGAGATCGAGTCGATCTTTTGATTTATTTGACATAGTGTTTTTTCCCTACTATAAATATTATAGCGGTTAAAGTTTTGAGAGGAAATCTTCGCTCGATAAGAAGCTTAATTTCAGTCTCTGTTTATTCAATTTCGACTCGAGGCATATATTCACGTCTCCATGTTTAAGAATACCCTTTGTCCCACCCATAACGTAAAATTTTTCTTTTTGCAAAAAACTCATTATATCACTTAGTTATTTGTTTGAGATCTCTTTTAAGAAATCTTTAAATAATTGTACTTGAGCTTCTGCCAATTGCTTTGAAGACATATTATGAATCTTCTTCTGTATTTTTTCTACTACGATCTCATTACCTTTTACAAAATATTCAACACCTTCCATTATTCCATTTACAAATGCATCTGGTGCTGATGGATCTTGTACGATGTCAACGGTAGCAAGAATAAAATCATTTTTTACATACATCGCGTCGCCGACTCGTTCTAATGAGCCCATTCCGCGAGTTGAAACACCTACATAAACTCCGCCTTCGAGTAAACCTTTTACGATCTGACCCGATGGAGTATTAAGTATGAGAGCTTTACCCATTACATCATCACCGTTCCAAGTAAGTTCAGTAATACGATGAGAAACCTTATCTAAATTTACTGTAGGACCGTCAGGATGATTTAATTCTCCAACTGCACGACCCTTGCTTACTTGCTCTGTAACATATTTTTGAACTGCAGGAAATAATACTTTCTTAGGATATATACGTCCATTACGATTTTTTTGTTCGGCCTGCATGAAAACTCCACTGATGTACAGCTTCTTATCCGCGCCAGTTCCTTCTGAAATAAGCTGAATATTAGAATCTAAACTTTCTGAGATGAGTTTCATACTGTTTTATCGGCTTGTGATTCTAAAGAAGGTTTATTGTATATTTGGCTCGCAATAGCAATCTTGCGTTCATCTAAGGCTGAATTCATCTTTTCAGTCATAGCTCTAGTAAAATAAGTTTCAGCTTCTGACATTTTACCTTTAGCGAGAGAGCTAACTAAATTTGAAACATTCGTAGAAAGATTCATTTGTATTATCTATTTATATGTTTTATTTTTTAGAAGGCTTCTTTATTGCCTTGCTTTTATTAGATTTTTGAGATTTTTTATCATTTTCTTCATCAGAATCATCTAAAACCTCTTCATTTTCACCATCTGCAGCAGTTTGTTTGTCGTCAGTCATCTCTAAATCATTGAGTTGATTATAGGTGTCATTGGATCCTTCTTCTGAAATCTGTTCATCCATGACTTCGATATCTTCATCAGTTTGACGAAGAACATTACGACGTATCCAATGCTCTGAATAGAACCTACCCACGTATGGAGCGAGCTGAGTCAGCATGTTGACCCTATCCATCAATATCTCATTTTCCTTTAATTCAGAAAAGTGGTTATCTTTCTTATAGTCAATGACCATACATTCACGGAATTCAGGCCAATCCTCTAGAGTAATAACGCCTTTTAAGATAAGTTGTACTTTAAGTACTTCAAAGAAAAGTAATGAGAATTTCTTACGCATCTTATCGACAAACTTCTGAAACTTAATCTCGTCGCGGGTAATCTCTGACGATTTTCCAATATTAAACCCAGTTTCTGGCTCCATGCGTGAGATTGGAACATTTAACGCGCGATACAGCTTCTTTTGGAAGAAAATGATGTCATCGATTTGACCTAGATTCTCTCCGCCCGGTAAGGTTGTGATCTCGGTTCCTCTTCCACCCTCACGGCGAGGTAGCCAAAAGTCTTCAAGCATTGACATATGCTTACGGTCATCGCGTATCTCGCCGGTTGCAGAATCATATACTATCTTATTTCTGTACTGATTCATAACAGTACGAAGATACTCTTCAGCTTTACCCTTTGGCAAGTTTCCAACATCGATATAAAATATACGACGTTCAGGAGCTCTAGCTAAACGATAAATTACGAGTGAGTCTTCCATGAACCTTAATTGGTTCACTGGTTTGACTGCCTTATGCAATGCCGAAAGAACGCGCTTACGAGTGGAATCCAAAATTCCTGATGGGACATAGCAGATTGCATCTTTATTGATCTTGATACCTATATCTGACTTTTGTAGTCCACCCTCTTGATATAAGAAGTACTCGTCAAGTGTTTTAATGATCTTTGCGCCTGTTTTTAAATCTACGTCTTCTTTTACTTCTCTAACCTTACGCATGCGAAGTGCGTCAATGCCTCGTAGCTCCTTGATACCTGCCTTACGATCTTCATCATCTACAATGATATGATAATACAGGCGTCCATCAACGTACCAGCGACGGAATATATCCGTACCATTGATATTGAAATTAAGTAATCGAATGACTTGTTCAAATTCATTGCGTATTTCTTTCTTAATACTTTCTGGTTGATCTAGTCTATCTAAATTTAAATTAACCGGTCCTGCATCATCGTCACTAACCACTACTTCATTTACGATATCATCAATTGCGGCGTCACATTCTGGCTGTTCTGCAGTTAAACGATACTTACGAATTAGATCGATGTCAGACTTTGCTGCATCTCCATCCATGTCCAAGTATTGGCCATAGTAACCACCCGCTGCGATTGCTGAAGATCCATCTTCACTTGAGGGCGGGACAAAAGAATCTGACTGTGATTGCAGCTTTTTCTTTTTCTCTTCCGGCGTATTAGGATTGCGTGTGATGCTGAAACCGAAGAATTCCATTTTTTTGTAATATAATTGTTATTCAGTAGTAATAAAATAGAGGAGGGCGAGATCATTACTCGCACCCTCCTCCATTATTTATACAACGTTTTTAAGTCGTTATATGACTATTATTGATTAAACAGCTGACTCAGGAGATTCCCAGTAAAGCATTTCTAGCTGTACAGTGAACTCTTCGATAGCATTTTCTGTATCGTAACTTAGATCAATAGCTGAAACTACTGATGGCCAAGCGCTACGAATTATATAAGTCTTAGTAGTACGACCTGTTTTATCAAGTTGTGATACGGACATATCTACCATATAGCTCGCTGGAGTTACTAGACCAGTATTATATGCATTGTTATTGATGTTACCTACCCAACGCTCAAATGCGTTACGTATGGACATATTTGAATCATTAATGATAGTAATATTCCAAGGATCAAACGAACGATCTCCTGCAATCGTTAAGTGACGACCACGAAATGGTACGACAATTGGGGATATGATTGATGAAGGAAGTTGAGCTGCCTTGATTAAAAAGGAAGCAAGTTCGCTATTGCCTCCTGCAAATGCTGGAAAGTTACACGTAACTTGAAATAAGTTGTTACGTGCACCACCGCCGACTAGTTTTGACTTAAAGTCATTAATTCCTAAAGTTGCCATGTGAGTGTTTTCCTATTTTATGGATTGTTGATAGTATTTATTGCTGGTATTCGTATTAACCCGCATTAGTACCAACTAATTCCGTGAAGCTTACGCCAGTGCGAGTAGCAATGAAGTTAAGCGTAATGAAGTTGATAGAACGGGCTGGTTGAATGTAGATATCAGCTCTGAACTGGTTGGAATCAACAATCTGAGGAGTGTTGTTCGTGCTATCACAGATAACCTTAAAAGCAGTGATACCACGGCGACCTTGAACGTCACGTAAGAATGGTTCAGTCATGTTACGGAACATGGCTTGCGTGAACTGATCATTGAACTCAAATAATTGATACTTTGCTGCAGTAGCAATTGCTTTTTCAAGAACGATGAAGAGACGACGTACATTGATACGATCGAATGCGGAAGGCTTTGCTTGAGCAGTCTTATCTCCATAGAGCAGGATGCCTTGGCCAGGGAACGAGACGATTGGGTTAACACGTCCTTTATAGAGTGTATCACGATCGGCTTGAGCTGGATTATAAGCAAGCTTTGTTACTCCTAAGAGATTACCACGGTTGTATCCTGCTGGTGAGAACCAAGCGTCAGATACATTATCTGTATGAGCACATAGACCGGCGATATGACCACAAGCTGGAATCCAGATATATGTGTCATTATACTTGTTATAAACTTTAAGAGCTGTTGAATCCATCACCGCGTAAGAGCTTGATGTGATTGCATTTGCCCAAGTCATAACTGAAGAATTAGGAGTAGCGCTGTTAACAGTAGCAGAGATTGGAGGCGATAAGAAAGCCACAAGATCTCTACGTGCTTCTGCAATACTGATTAATTGTCCAGCAATAACTGAAGCTCCATCTGGTACTGCAAAGAGTAAGTTTACGTCAACTGTTTCTGCGTCAGCTAATACACTAAGTGCGGTTTCTACATCACCTGTAGCAGGTGTTAAGTTTGCTCCGCCAGTGAATGTGTAACTGAGAGCCGTTGTGCCAGTAGTATAAGCACCAGCGAGAGTAGTTGAAGCAGTGCCTGCATTAGTTAATGTAGCAGGGTGTGCTAACCACCAGATGTATTTGGATGCTGTTGCTAATACGTTGACGTAGTAGTTTGAAGTACCATCGTTTGTAAGAGCATCAGGCGCTTGAGAAACAAAGGAGAATGTTTCTAGGACGGTGCCGGGTGTTCCGGTAAAGAGTCCATTAGCATCTACTACCACGATATGAAGTTCATCCTTAGAAGAACCTGTTGAAGCGGCATAATCAGAAGTGCTAGGAGCAGCAGTGAATAACGATTTGTAAGCCCATGAACTAAAAGCAACAGAGCTCGCTGGACATACGCTTAATGTTAAGCTATTGCCATAAGCACCTGCCCATTTAGCTGCAAACTCACCAACTGTATTTGTACCTAATGATAGACCTTCGTAAGCTGCACGATTTGCTATCAAGATACCTGAAGTACCTAAATGACTAGTTGTTGAATTGAGTACTGTTGAGCCACCGGTTAAGGTTGCTGCGCGTACTACTTTAAGAGCTGTACCGTACTTCAAAAATGAAGCTGCGGTAAAGAATGATTCTGCTGTTGTTGCGGTAGGTGTTCCAAAGTTTGTAACAAGATCTTTTTCGAATCCTACTGTTACGTACTCGTTGATTGGACCCCACTCGAAAGCACCTGCGTATCCACCGATTGAGGTAGAGACTGCTGGTACGACATTGGTCAAGTCAACTTCATTGACCTGAACTCCTGGAGAAACTAAAAATGCCATGTTCGTGATGAGTTAGATGTTAATAAGAAACATAATACGAGGAATTCAATAGACTGTATCTATTTATAAGTAGAGCTATTTTAAGATAGCCAGTGGTGTGACACTTCTTCCCATATGTTTCCGTCTTTATCTACTTCGTATCTGTCTTTTAAAGTTTCTTTCTCAGAAAATACTCCAACTGGAGCGATGTCTTCTTCTGCCATCTTAAGCCTTTCTGAATAAAGCATAGACTTTAAATCGACGTCTGCCATCGAGGCAAATAGGTCAGTGGCCGCAAACCACGCAAAAAGCACTAGATTCATAACGAGATCGTCATGATTTCCATCGGAAGCTTCGTACGAACTACCATTCTCTTCAAAAGTACTTAATTCGGCGATTGTTTCTGCATCAGTAACGATCAGTTTCTTGGTCTCAATCATATCTTTTAAATGAGAGCAGCCGATTCTCTTTGTCTTTTTAGTCATGGTAACACCGATCGAACTGGCTTTTACCACAGATTCCACAAACATATTCTCGTATTCTAAATCATAATATAACCCATTGCATACTACAGAACCTGAGTCGTTTGATTCCACGAGTACATACGCCTTATTATACATCTTTGCGTACCTATGAATCGTATCAGGAAATAGTAAAGGAGACATTAGATTATCTCGAAAACAAGCCACAGCCTTGAACGGTTTCACAGATATGTCTATGATTGAGAAGGTCGAGAAGTCTTGACCTCTTCCTTTAGCGACGTCAACGGTCATTACATAGTTGTGACCTGGAATAGCATCTTCATAGATCGAAGTCTTATCCTTTGTTCTTAATGGGTTTTCAGCTCTTAATGATAAAAGCGTCTCTGCATTAATCAAAGTTGATCCCGTACCTACAAATGAGTTACCAAACTCTTGTTCAAACTGAAGGGCTGAAGTATTTGATATCGTTTGTGCTTTCCATTTTTCATCTCTTCCAGGAACGTCCCACCAGTCCACACGAAATGATTGATATGAATTTGTTTTTTGCACCGATCCTTCCCATAACCTATGATACATGTTCCCAACTCCATTAGCGGTAGAAGTGATAATCACGCGAGAAGTATTACCAGAAGTAATTACTGGATAGGTCGACGTATAAAATGTGCCAGCTTTCTCAACAAAGGCAAACTCATCGAGAAAAAGTAGATTGACTGAAAGTCCACGAATTGAAGATCCAGATGTTGCAGAAGCTATTATTCTTGAGTTATTTGAGAACTCAATGGATCTTTTATTCAGAGCTTTACAGCCCGGTTGAAGAAAGAAAGGTAAATTCTCAAGCGCTAGTGTGATACGCGATAGCATCTCTTGAGAAGTAGAGCCCTTATTCGCAAGAACTGCAATGGTTTTATCTGGTTGAAACAGCGCGTACCAAAGGATGTATATCACTGACGAGATCGATTTTCCTGACTGGCGACACGCAAGAACGATAGAGAAACGATTTTCATTAAAATGCTCAAACATTTTTTTCTGATAAGGATACGGTTCGAATGGAACCAATCCTTTATCTAAACTTATGACCTTTACGTAAGTTTTTGCAAAATAAACTGGATCTTTCATGCACTTGAGATATTCAGACACCTCTTCGTTCGTAAATTGTTGATTTACGCCATCTCGTTTCACTTGCGGATTTCCGAGATATCCGAGATGGGAAGGCTTAACGAACATCTGTGACATTGTTTTCAGATAATTTTAATATCAAGTGCTTCTGCAGGTCAGACGTGGATCCAACAAATAGATTGTTATTCGTAGTATTTGTAGAATTTGCTTGAGACTTTTCTTCAGCTTTCTTTATTGCCTTTTTATCTTTTTGAAGATCCATTAATTTTTGAGTCATATCAGAAGTATTCTTTAACATGTTTGAAAGTACTTCAAACGCTCTTGGGTGTTCAGAATTACTCGCCAATTCTAGCATAGACTCTATCGCGTGGTTTGATTTATCGACTAAATCTCTATAAGTCTTTCGAGAAAATTCATAGTCGTCATCAATATCTTTTTCAGACTTTATCGACTTATCAATTTCCACAGCAGTATCTGTTTTTATTACTCCTGCTACTAAGTCAGAAGGTAAGTTTGCCTCTAACCTCTTTTTTATCTCTTCTTGATCTAATTTATTTTTTTCAGAGTTATTCATTATATAAAGAAAGCTTTAAGCGTCGTAGGTAGGAACAATCGTACCTATGACTCTCGTGGTATTTGAGTTCTGACCTACGACAGTTTCTCCTACTTTAAATATTCCTGTAGCATTCTTTACTAGTAAAACATTATTTGTAAAACTAACTACACTAGCGCTGGTTCCAGAAGTTGTACCTACTACACTCTCATTCGCTGCATAAATTCCGGTGCCTGCATTCATATGCAGATTGAATGATGTAGTATTTGTAAAGAAAGAAATGGCGTTTAATATGCGGTGTGCCTGGGTTTGTGTGGCGGTTAAAGGATCTACGGTTGCAGTAATTCTCTCAATAGGCTGATTCGTCTCATTATTGATGATGTCAGCGATGACTTGTTTAATCACTCCAGTTGTCTGTGTAGGACCGTAGAACCTTACTCTTAACTCAAAAGTAAGCGTGTAAATGATCGCTCTGCGAGTCATGAAATCACCTTCGTAGTCCTCATTCATTACAACGTTTGTTAATACGATTGGTATGTCGTTCAGTATGTCCATACCTTCCACGTCTTTCATAGTGACTGTATACTCGGGCTGAAAATAAGGTAGTATCTGCTCAATGACCTGTAATGCATCATCTTGATTCTTTGCCATGATGGATAACTCTATACCCATTCTATATGGCGCGAATTGTCGGACTGAAAGCTTACTCATCGAGTCAGCCGGATTATTAGTTGAAATTAAATTGTTTCTATTGATCTTTGTCGAGGCGTCATAGACCATCGTTACGATCTCAAAGCTCATGCGAGGGAGCTTGATCGCAATCTTTGGAGCATTGAGATCAGGCTGTTCATCGATACGAGCCAGAAACTTTTGCTTTGGACCATACGCCAGAGGAACTCTCTGGATATTGATAACTTTACCGGTTTGATCACGACGAACCACGGAAATGTTATTGAAGACCGTACCGAATACCGATACGATCTTTCGAACTGTCGCGTGATAGAAATGACTGTTTAGCATTTAAAAATTAGTTGTATGCAGAAATGTCACCGTAAACAAAATATGTACCGGAAACATTCAATACCCTTAATTCAAATATATCCGTTGTATTTCTATGTCCAGCAGTTCCGCCACTATAAAGTACGGTTTTTGTAACTCCACCAATTTGAATAGTCGTTGGAGTATATGCAGGATCGCCTTGAGCAATATATAAATGGATATTTCGAGTTGTATTTGAAGTTAAATTTAGGTTTGTAAGATTTGCGGTCCAATTTGCTGCAGGAGCGGTATGATAAAAAGAATCGGTTGCAGCACAGTCATAGGCAACAGTTCCAGTAGAAGCGTTTTTAAGACCTAATGAATACACTGCGCCATTTGTTGTTGCACTAATACCTTGTGCACCTTGAGTGCCCTGAATACCTTGTGCTCCTAATGTGCCTTGAATACCTTGAGTGCCCTGAGTGCCCTGAATACCTTGTGAACCTGTAATACCTTGTGAACCTGTAATACCTTGTGAACCTGTAATACCTTGGCGACCTTGAATACCTTGTGTGCCTTGAGCACCCGTATTCCCTTGAATACCTTGCGCGGCATATGCACCACTAATACCTTGAATACCTTGTGCTCCTAATGTGCCTTGAATACCTTGAGTGCCCTGAGTGCCCTGAGTGCCCTGAGTGCCTTGTGAACCTGTAATACCTTGTGAACCTGTAATACCTTGGCGACCCTGAATACCTTGAGTACCTTGTGCTCCATCGGCTCCTGTAATACCCTGTGAACCTGTAATACCTTGGCGACCTTGAATACCTTGTGTGCCTTGAGCACCCGTATTCCCTTGAATACCCTGAGAGCCTAATGTACCTTGTAGTCCTTGAATACCTTGGCGACCTTGTGTACCCTGAGTACCTTGAACTCCCTGTGCACCAGCATCACCGGTTCTGCAAAATTCAGCCATGAGATTTTCATCATTTGCAGGAACAACTCCCGACACATAAGAAACACCTAACTGTAACCACGTGGTATTAAAAGTAACAGAATTAATTGCAAAAATACTATAGGTCGAAGGAGAAGTTAGACTCTTAACAACAAGATTTCCTTTTGGAATATTGGTTGAATCGTCCCATGTTGCAATATAATTTGATACATTATAAAGATCCGATGTAGTTCCACTAATTGCAATATTTGTTGTGGCTGGTAAAGTTCCAGTAACCGAAGTAAGGGTAAAGGTAACTGGTGCACCTGACGATCCAACGTTTGAAGTTTGCCCAGAAATTTTATATGTTCCAATGGAGTTTCCACCAGCAACAGGCAATTGTGTAACAGTAACAGTTGTAGTAATTCCTGGGCCAGTTACCGTCATTCCAACTTCAATTGGTCCATTTGTAATAGAACTAATTTTTAGGTCGGCAATAGGCCCGATATAACCAACAACAGTAACGCTATAACCAACCCCGGAGTTGTATCGAATCATGCCCACTCCAGGATCAGCCATTACGCTTCCGCTATCAAAAGTATATGAAAGAATTCCAGGAGTAATAGCGGTTCCTTGAATACCCTGAATACCTTGTGTACCTTGTGTACCTTGAATACCTTGAATACCTTGAGTACCTTGAGTACCTTG
>Ga0114964_10000012_pt1 | contig 122923 bp, 116 predicted proteins | sample C_131016_MF_Meta_FD_92638 | JGI IMG/M metagenome (GOLD analysis project Ga0114964, IMG submission 92638) | Freshwater microbial communities from Lake Croche, Canada to study carbon cycling - C_131016_MF_MetaG | ecosystem: Environmental > Aquatic > Freshwater > Lake | place: Lake Croche... | reverse complement strand
GTACAATCTCTTTAAAAACACTCAATATTTACGAGTTCTTGGAAAGCATTATATTTTTATAGAATTTATTTTGAAGCAGTGACATCGACGCAAAAGTTTGCAAACTCTTTTTATGGGACCCCCAAAAAGGGGGTCCCCACCTTCAAAAGACCCCCTTTTTAGGGACCCCCGGAGGGGTCCCACCTTTACGGGGCCCCGGAGGGGCCCTTTATTTAGGCGTTTTCAATCATATTCCACTTCACTGTCATCACTATCGTCGTATTCACGTTCTTCTTGTTCATCATCATCACTATCCTCCTCCATTTCAGGTATAAAAATCGGCGACAAACTGACGCAAAAACGGCTGCCATAATTCATTCTATTTTCAATGGCCAGTTCGCACAACGTCGGATTATGGGTAAGCGGGCCATTCAGAAACTCCACAAAGCTCAAATGCCGGTCATCGAATCCCCCCTCTCCTTTGGTCCCAAAATGGGGGTTATAAATAGCAAAACTTTTCAAGGCAATATCAATCTCGGTCTTGCTCCTTGAAAACGACAACACCGTCCATCGATAATAGCGCAACAAATAGGGCCGGAAAATCGTAAACAACCGCATCGGCGGGAAATCGCGGTGGATATTGAAATACCCGCGGCACATTTCGCGAACCACTTCCACCGAATCTATGCTCATTTGATTGTCAATGGCGTATTTCATCAAATGTTTTCGATGACAGATTTTCAACGTCTCAATGGAAAACTGGCAATCAAAAAAATACCACACCAACTGCGGAACCTTAATCGGAGCAAGTCGCGCGTAAATCGAGTACAACGTTTCCAGGCGAAATGGCATGTTCGTATACGGGTTTGTCGGCATTTTGGGTTGTATGAATCCAAACGATTGGATTGTTAGCGCACCAAATATAATTTTCACCAGATCAAACAAGTTGAATGTATAGATACACCGGTTCTCCACGATTTCGATTTTCTTGGATGAATGAAGCTCGGCCAACGGGGTCATGGTCAAATCGCAATCGTTGTTATACCGCGAATACCATTTCTGGGCTTTACATCGTTGGACAAATCGTGCGATAACATGATATACGCGCTGGGCCGAAAAAAACGCGGAATAATTGTCTGGGTCCATTGCGCGAAACTTGGCGTATTTGATCACATGATAATATTTGGCCGTATTGCGCCAATAATTAGGGATGTCGGTATTTACATATTGGGTATTATCGTGAAAACATCTTTCAAATATTTGGCCAAGATTCAGATATAGTGATTTGACTGGATTCTCATATGGTGGATTCTCGTGTGTTGGATTCTCGTGTGTTGGATTCTCATATGGTGGATTCTCATATGGTGGATTCTCATATGGTGGATTCTCATATGGTGGATTCTCATATGGTGGATTCTCATATGGTGGATGCTCTTCCATTGTTACTATATTTTATGTCATTTTATGTTTATGTTATTGTAAAAAAACAATAACATATATTTGAATAAGAGCCTGCAGTTCTTAAACCTTTGCTTAGCTTAGAATAGACTATAATCATCATTGTAGTCGCCATAGTCTTGCGCCGTCAAGGTCCCCACATTGTTGTTTACCGCAATCTTGTCCATGCGGCACTTGTCATCCTTCTCCAACAAATCCGCAAAACTGGCATCTATCTTGTCGCGTACATTGTCGTCTTCAACATCCGCCTCATCCGATTCCTCAATTGCCTTCATATCCAGCAAGAGCCCAAACGCGTTCGTGCCATAATAACCCGGCTGTCCGCACATCACGTTCGCCGAAACACCGCGCATCTGGTCAAACTCGCCGTGTCTGCTCGCATCCAAGAACATCTCCGTATGCATCTCATAAGTGCCCTTGGAAATTGGTCCAATGTCGTCACTGATAATGCCCGATCTGAACATGGGCACCAACTCGGCCTTCACCGTCATGCGGTCGCACAATATACTCAAATGGTGGTAGTTCACATAGGCATCGGACGCTTCCATGACTTCCACAAACTCGTTCAGAATGTTTTGGCGCGCGGCCTCGATACCCAGTACATTATGCATCTCGCGAATATCGTTACTATACGTGCGTGTGTAATCGATGAAGTCCAACATAAACAAGTCCATGAGATTTGTGCCCGTGGTATCCAGCACCCACATATCCTTGCGCACGTATTTGCTCTCTTCCTTGATGACATTGTCCTTTATCATTCGCGGGTTCACATTGCGGATTCCGGACACGCCTCTTAGCACAATATTGCTCAAAATGTTGTCCTGGAATGTTTTCAAAAGGTGGATTTCGTCCGATTGGTCTAGCGACTCAACCGCGCCCTTCTTTTTCCCCTTGTTGAACACCGATGAATTGAGTCGGATACGAAACACCAAGCTCTTCGAGTTCATGTCGGAGAACACGCAACTCACATCGTCGCGATGCGCATTTGTAATCGCAAAGTTGATATCGTCCATGGTGATATTCTTGTCGAGCAAGATTTCCGCGTCGATTTCCATGCGCACAATCCACTTGGACTGCTGGGTCTTTGCCTGAGTAGTATCGACTCCCACATTACACTCCGCCACCAATTCCTCGAACTCGTAAAATTGCTCGATGATATCGCGGTCTTTGTGTATCTTGGTCGCGTGGTCGTTCGGGTCAAAACAGATTTCGATGGACTTCACCACATCCACCAACTTGGTGTGCTCAATCATAATACACAGCTTGGCCGCCTTGTCCTTGTCGAGTTGGTCGGCGGGTTTCAAGAACACGGTCGCCGAGGGTTTGTCGGGATTTCGCGTGAGGCGCAAGATTTCCTCGATACGCGGCACACCACGCGTCACGTTTGACTTGGTAGCAACTCCAGCTAAATGAAAAGTGTCTCTTTGGCACAAGCCGTTGTATAAGTTGAAGTTGCGCGTGTTCTCAACGGTTAAATCGTACGCATAGGGGGTTGTATTGTCGACTTCTTCAATCGAAATAATTCGGTCAAACAGGACATCTTCGTATCGATTGTCGCGGTCTTCCATCACAATTTCGCCGGCAATTTCATTGGGAACCATGGTCGCATGTTTGCTGTAGGCGTATTTGTGTTCATAGGATACCACATAATCAACACAGGCTTGCTGTTTGGTCGCAATTTTCATATTCAGCATCTTTGCCAGATGCGTTGCTTGTTGGTTCACCACATTCAATGTGTACACTTGTTTTATATTCTGACTGCCGCGGTTATTGCTGGTTGCCTTCCTTGGCTTTGAAATGAACGAATAAACCCCGACAATGTTCATCATCTGTTGTACATCAATCAACAACTGTTTTGAGACAGAGCTCACCAAAATGGTGTGGGATTTTTTGGATACAGTTCCGTCTCCGCCAATGTAGGCATCCAGGAATCCGCGAATACATTCCTTGTTCGAAAACACGATTTCAGGAGAGACGTATTTGTTGTGGCTCAATTTGCCACACAGGCTCTCCAAGATGCGGCACAACAATGTGTTGTAGATTCGCAAATCCTGACTGGTCCAACCAGTTTGGTTCTTGTTTTCATTGCGATACACTTTGGTGGTGATATTCCACTCGCGGCATAATTCCAAGATGGGAGCAAAGTAGGCCGAATCATTGTTCGCGATGGATATTTGCGACTTTGTCATGCATCCTTCGGCGGCATACGCACCAACGAGGTAGCCAAAGTTGTAATTCAATTCAATGGATTCGGGAATAGTATATTTGTTCTGCGACGTTTTCTTGGAATATACGCAGTTGCCGAGTATGATTTCATTGGATCCACCTTCCTTCTTTTTGGCATCGGCATTTATTTTATCAACAAACGCATCACTTCGCGAATAAGGGACTGTAAACAATTTTCCGTGATGGTTGAGCCACCAGTGATATTCGCTCATAACCAATTTCGCCTTTTCGACTTCGCTGCCATACAAGTAGTTCAATGGCGACAGAATCGTCTTCAAATCCAAGTGTGAAGACTCCGTGTATTCAATCGCTTTCTTGGATACTGGGATGTAGTCGCCAACACGCAGGGTATCGCCATTTACACCAATAATCTTGCCATCTACCAGTTTCAAGAATGACTTGGCCTTGGTGGCAATGACTTCACGGTTTTCCTTGGTTGTTATCCGAAGCATAACATTGGTACCATCCTTGTTGATAACTGGATGCTTTGTAACTGCTTCGATGCGCTCCCAGGAACACGCGCCTTCTTCATTACACGACGGCACTTCGTAGTATTCTTCGAGCTCGGCATAAGTGGTATCTGATTCGGCGTAGTATTCCTTCTTGACAGCCTTCTCAATGAACTCCTTGGTGAAGTCACCAATCTGGACCTTCTTGACGAGTCCATTGCGACCGCGCACAATGATTTCGGTCTCATAAGTCACCGAGTTCAATGTGAGCTGTGTAGTCGGCTCACCAATCGACTGGCCGGCAATGACGCCCACCATTTCACCCGGATGTACCAGCGCCTTCTTGTACATCAACACGATGGTCTCCAACAACAGCTCGACCGCTTTCTTGTTGAACCGCTTCTTCACCAAAATCTCTTTCGGCGACAAGTTGTAGTAGTACAGTATTTTGAACATCTCCGTCGGATTGAACATTGCGTTCAAATCCATCATCGCGTCATTAATCAGCCCTACATATTCGAAGGGTGTGATGTCGACGGCGGACGACGCATTCAAGTTGAGCTGTCCCTGAATGTTCTGGATAATATGCGCAAACGCAACTGGCGCCTTGACGAAATCCTCGTTCTTGTATTTGAACACGTTTTCCACAAGTTTTTCGCGGTAATCAATGAATCGGTCGATGGTTCGTTGGTTAATCTCGGTCACGGATTTGCGCTGAGTCTTCATTCGCGCAATCGTGGGTCGCGTGTAAATACTCAGGAGTTCCTCGTTTGACTCGGTGTCGTTGATCCCAATCAGGTCAAAATGCATGTAGATGTCCTCAACCGTCATGTTCACCAAGGGAATGTTCTGGTTTTCAACACGGGTGGTGTCGATGCCATCTTCGCCGTAAGAGAACTGGATGATTTTCCCCATATTGTTGCGCACGGTACCGTCATATTCAACCTTCAAGTCTTCCAGCCCCTTGACCAAACGACGCTGAATATATCCAGTCTGCGACGTCTTGACAGCAGTATCGATGAGACCCATACGACCACCCATCGCGTGGAAGAAGAGCTCGGGCGCAGTCAACCCGGAAATGTACGAGTTTTTGACAAATCCACGCGCGCCAGGCGAATCGTCGTATTTGCGGAAATGCGGCAGTGTGCGGTTATCAAATCCATAGGGCACACGCTTGCCGTCGATACTCTGCTGTCCGACGCACGAAATCATCTGGGAAATGTTCAACATAGAACCCTTGGATCCCGACTTGACAATCATGACAAATCGATTGTCGGAACTCAGATTTTCAACCGCAATTTTGCCGGTTTGGCCGGTGGTGTCATTCAGCACATTGCCGACCTGGGTCTCGAACTCGACGATGTTGGAGCGACCCGTGTTGTTCTCCATGATTCCGAGATGGACCTTGTCCGTGATATTCTGGACCTCCTCCATCTTGGAACTAATCATTCGCGCAATTTGGTCGGTGGTGTCCTTGTTTGACACCAAATCACTGATTCCCACACTGAATGCACTGGTTTTCATATATTCGGTGATGACTTGCTGTAAATCGTCAATGTAGTCGGCGCACGCCATGTTTCCGAAATCGTTACACACGCGATTCAGAATGCCCTTGGTGCCAGACGCGAAAACGCCCTTCTCCGCTTGACCGCGAATGTATTTGCCGTTCTCGATTTCGAGAACATTGTTGGATGTCGCCGCGTCTTCACTGCCGCCGAACAACTTGGTCTTGTATTTTAATGAGATGGCTGGCGTAATTTGAGACAGAATCTCGAAATTACTGATTGTTTTGTTTGCGAACACGGACGGGTCTATCTTCTTATAGCCCATCAACAAGTTCATCGCCTCGCGCGGACTGAAATTAATCCCGGCGCGTGTAAATTGGTAGGAACCCAACATAGAGTCCTGGTAGATGCCAATGATGGGGGCATTACTCGAAGGACTTATTATTTGGTAGGGGGTGGCCGCCAAATGTCTTAGCTCGACCTCGGCTAAGCTGTTTTGGGGCATGTGCATATTCATTTCGTCGCCATCAAACGGTGGCTCCCTATGGTTTCCCAAAGGGCCGGACTGTATCTTAAGCAAACTCAGGGTAGCTAGCCCATCACTGTTCACCAACACCCGTTCAGTCTCTGAATGCCTTCCGTAGTCTGCTAAACGACATTAGGAAGTCACACTGCGGATTGCCCATTTCAAGACCACAAACTATTGTGTCTATCACTTATCACTTTATTACCCTTGGGTTCAGCTATTAACTGAGTTCCTCTGTGTCGTTTCCGACACAGAGTGGTAGTGATAATTTTAGGGGTTTCCCGTCATCAAGGTATTTCGCAAATAAATCTGTATATTTTTGAGGCAATTCTATATTATTTTCTTTATGATATGATACTAATTTTTTGATATGATTTTCAATTTGGAGCTTATCAATTTTATTATTTTTTGATAAATTGTTGCGAACTGATAATGCGGTAGTATTTCGCCAATTGAAAGCGACCTGTTGTTCTTCCTCGTTTGCCAAATTGAACTTTGACAATGGAATTACGTGGTCGATGTGCCATTCTTTTCCGTGATTTTCAATAGTAAATCCATCACTATTGTATTGAATCCATTGGATATATTCGGTCGTATTACAACCCAAATAATCAATTGTATGTTTTTCTTTTACATAATGTAAAGCGATATACACACGAGTTCGAATTATTCGTTTGAACTTTTCCACTGGGTCATCACGTTCACAATCCGCGCATTTTAATCGGTTAAACCGGAATCGGGTTTTTGGTCGGATTTCATTACAATATTTACATATTGTATTGTCTTCGCCAATTTCTGATTCGAGTTTTAATCGCATTTCTTCGCGCTGTTGTGTTTTCTCGGCAATCTTTCTTTTTTTGAAATTAGATGCGTTTTCAATTAATTTTTTGCGATGTTCTTCATTTGCTTCGTATTTGATTCGTCTCTGTTCATTGTTACAGACTTTACAAATATTTCGGTTTTTTATGAAATCGCCTATAATTTTATCTTTTTTGCAGCTCACGCAGGTCGCGTTTATTGGTTTTGTATCGGTCTCCATATCATTCTATTGTATTTTGTTTTATATCATTTGCCTTTATAGATTTATTCACTAGGAGGTATCACGCTTTTCACGCCTCCTGTTGCGGACAATGATGTTATATCTTCATGTAATAATGGACTTTAGGTCGCATCGAGATATTTGACGTCATGATTTGTCTATCCGCATTGTACGGTTTTGTGCATGCAACGTTCATACGAAAGGTATCGCCTCTGGCCATTACCTTTACAATATGACACATCATGCTCATTCTGTGTAAACTGGGTTGCCGATTGAAAAGCACCGCGTCGCCGTCCATCATGTGTCGATGAACAATGTCGCCGTTTTCCAATCGAATGGCCATCCGGTCAATGTATCGCAACGACACATTGTGGCCACTTTTCTTCTCCAGGATTTTTGCGCCTGGATATTCGTCGGGTCCGTTTTGGACGAGTTTGGTGAGGAATCCGCGGTTTCGGTCATTCACCACGATGGGTTTTGTGAGACACATTGCCACCTTTTTGGGGACGCCGAGCTGCCGCGACGACAGGTTAGGGTCGCCAGTAATGACGGAACGCGCACTAAAGTCGACACGCTTGCCCATAAGATTGCCTCGAATGCGCCCATTTTTGCTGTTCAGGCGCCCAGTAATACACTGGAGTGGTCTGCCTGAACGCTGCGCCATGGGCACGGCGCCTTTCACCTTGTTATTGACAATCATCGCCACAAAATATTGTAAGACCGCGGTGAGACTTTCGATGGTGGATGCCGACGCGTTGTTGTTAATACGATCGGCGAGGTCCTTGTTGGTCTTGATTATGTGGCCGTAAATGTGAGTGAGGTCGTCCTCACTGCGCTGGTTTGCGTCTTGTTTCACGGAAGGGCGAACGGCGGGTGGCGCAACAGGGAGGACTTGGCAAATCATCCAGTCGGGGCGAGACCACGTTGCGCTGAACCCCATGAACTCGACATCGTCGTCGGTGATGCGCTTGAAAATCTTCAAGACAATTTCGGCGGTTAATTTCATCACGTAATTGCCCTTGTTAGGGTCGGGTTCACCGCCCGCGGCGCTAGCTGCCTCGGTATTGACTAAATTGTCCCAGATTGCGTTGATGGTCGCCATTCCTTCCAGTTTGATTTTGTCGGGCTGCTTGCATCCACAGCCATTTTCCGTCGCATCGCCACAACGTTTTTGCTTGGAGCACAATGGGTACACATAATCCCAGCGTTCGGATGGTTTCAACTGGATTGCCTGGTGATGCTGTTCCTTGCTGATTAACAACTTGCTACATTTGAAACAAACACATTTGAGTATTTTCATGATTTCCTTCAAATGCTGGATAAAGAACACGGGGCGCGACATTTCAATGTATCCAAAATAACCGGGGGTCATGATGTTGGTGAGACCGTCCGTGGGGCAAATGGTTCCTTGTCCGAGTACGCCCATTCGCGGGTCAAAGAGACCGCCAGCGACTTCACTGTTTCCAATGTACGTATCCTTTGAAACCACTTCGACTACACCTGCTTTTCGGATTTCTTCGGGGGAGAACATTCCGAACTGGATGCCGATGATGCGCGAAGGGTTTTTGTACGCGGTTTGTTTGGACGTCATTTTTAAATGCTATATATTATGGGTGGTAATATTTATATCCTTTTATAAATGCGTATTGATAAATCAATTTTTTGAGGTGGCCCCCCATAGGGGGCCATCCCAAAAAGCACTTAAAAATTGAAACTTAATGTTTCAATTTTTAACAATTTTTTGAGGTGAACTCGAAGAGTAGTGGGTTCAAAAAATTGTTTGACCTAGTGAAACGTTAAGTTTCACTAGGTCAAAGTGTTTTTTGGATGCTCCCTCCCTCGTAGGGGAGGAGCATCCAAAAAATTGATTTTTTTAGCCGGATGCCATGAAATACAAATATACACAAAATACAATGCCGCGAACAATCACTGACAACAACTCTAAAAACAAGGGCCGAAACTACAAAAAGTCGCGCCCCGACCCGGAAAGCAGCAGCAGCGATGAAGACTCTGACAGCAACTACGAGACCATGTCCGATACCGAATCCTATACTTCTTCATCCTATGTCGACACCAGCAGTTATTCCACCGAATCTGATAAAAAACCAAAGTCAAAAAAGAAGGGGATAAAAAAAGACGACACTGCCAATTTACAAGATGTCATACAAAAATTGCTTGCGAAAAACAAGAAATTGGTGAAAGAGGCGACCAAGTCCAAATCCAAGTCCAAATCCAAGTCCAAATCCAAACATGAATCTTCCGATGAAGAGGAGGATTACGAGGAGGAGGATGAGGAAGAAAGTGTCTACGAAGAAGACGGGGATAACGAAGACAACGATGAAGAGTCAGAAGACAATGATTCGGATGATGATGAAAAAGACGACAAGACATTCAAAATCACCATGACCATTGGCGGTCAACCGGTATCTGGAATGAAGAACCGCATTCCGTCCAATTTGTCAAACGAAGATGAATACAATACGGACGACGAGGAAATCTACATGAAAGAAGACTTCCAGGCGATGGAACTCCCCGGTATGCCTTTGTCGCCTTCAAACTCCGCGACTGACATTATGAGTCCAACAGCCGCGCCCAAACGAAAACCCAAGGAGGTTGTGCCCGACCCCTTGTCCGAGGTTGTCAATATTGACGAAAAGTACCGCGAAATCATTGAACTAAAACGCGTCCTTATTGATAAGCTGCGCTCAAAACCAAATAACAAGATTGTTCAAAAAGCGGTCGACCAATGTAATCGCTCCATCAAAAAACTCATAAAACATGCGCGCAGCAAAAACGCCAACACCTACGAGGAATTGCTTGAAAAGGCGGACACTCAGGTCATCACGGACGAAATCGGCTACTTCAAGACCAAGTTGTCGAACAAGGAGCAGCTTCGAATCATGTCCGATTTGCGCGAAATAAACGGCTACATGTATGTAGAGAAACCGTATAGATTGACGCTGCTACAATCGAATATGCCCGCGAAGTTCAAAGCCGTCGCATTACAGCGTCTTCACCAGCTCAGCCTGATGGAGCCGGGCGACCCAGAATATTTCAAATTGAAGAACTGGGTTGACAACTTTATGCGACTTCCCTTTGGCATTTACAAGAGTCTGTCTATCAATATTCGCGATGGTATCGACAAATGTAGTGATTTTGTCGTGAATGCCAAGGAACAACTCGACAAGTGCGTGTACGGACTCGAGGATGCCAAGATGCAGATTATGCAGATGGTGGGCCAGTGGATTGCGAACCCCAGCTCGATTGGCACGGCCATCGCGATTCATGGTCCTCCCGGTACTGGCAAAACGAGTCTGGTTAAGGACGGAATCAGCAAGATACTCGGTCGCGAGTTCGCCTTCATTGCTCTCGGCGGTTGTGGAGACAGCAGTTTCCTGGAAGGACACAGCTACACGTATGAGGGCAGCACATGGGGGCGCATCGCGCAAATTGTCATGGAGAGCAAGTGTATGAATCCAGTGATTTATTTCGATGAGCTGGATAAAATCAGCGACACGGCGCGCGGCCAAGAAATCATCGGCGTGCTCACCCATTTGACGGACACGTCGCAGAACAACCAATTCCACGACAAGTATTTCTCGGAAATTGAGCTGGATTTGAGCAAGTGTATGTTCATATTCAGTTACAATGACGAGAACCTGGTGAATCCCATCTTGCGCGACCGCATGTATCGCATTCGCACCAAGGGCTACGATTTGAAGGAAAAGATGATTATTGCGCGAAACCACATATTGCCTAAAATCCGTGAACAAGTGGGATTTGGACCCGACGAGATTGTGTTCCCCGATGATGTATTGTCGCACATCATTTCGAATCAGGCAAAGGGTGAAGAGGGAGTGCGTAATTTGAAACGCTCGCTCGAAATCATACACACGAAACTCAATTTGTATCGGTTGGTGAAGTCTGGGACGCAGATGTTTTCAAAGGAAATGGGGCTCAATGTGACGTTTCCATATACGCTGAGCCGAAAGGATGTCGATACCTTGGTGAAAGTTGACAATCAAGGGTCGAGCGCGCTCTCGATGATGTACATCTAGACAATCGATGATTTCTTGAAAATAAATATTAATCACAATAGAACAAATATTTATTGTTTTTTACTTGCCAATTTGGTCACTGGTCCCCGCCGCGTTGCCGCCTCTCGTAGTCAGGAGCTGAATATCACTTGCGCTCATACAGATGAATCCCTTGGAGTTGGTATAACCGTAGTTCTTGCATGTGGTATTGGCGTCATTATTATAGAGAAACGCAACGGGCTTTTCATCACCGTAGGTGGAACCCGATAGCTTTGAAGCGGTTGGTTCAGTCATTGTCTCAAATCCATCACGATTATTTGAACTAAATGGCCAGTTACTACTTTTAGGTTTGGGTACTGGTATGGTAGGAATACTTGGCTTGGGATCAAAGTTTTTAGGAAGAGGCCCAAATTGGAAAGGACTTGAGTTATTTCCAGAAGGACTTGAGTTATTTGTAGATAAATCTATGTAATTTTTAGATATATCGAGTCCCTCTCTAGATTCAAATGTCTCCTGGTATTGAGCAAACCCCTCATAAGGATACTCGGACAATGATGATTTCGCAAAAGCAAAACCATTATAACGTTGTGAGCCCAAATAAAGAGACATCATGATAACTAAAAATAAAAGAAAAATTACCATTATTAAACTGTTTGACATTTATAAATAATAAGCAGATAAAAACAATGATTGTTGCCTCTATTTTTTTCCCATTCGAGCATCACGTGGTAAATCCGGAAGTGGTTCTTCTTTGCTAAATGTTGCCAGGAATTGCTGAATCTTGTCATAACTAGTAACCATATTGCCTCTCTGTTCGGCATAATTTTTAGTAAATGTATTGGAGACTAGTTTTTTAAAGAGTTGGTCGGCAAGTTCTTTCATTATTTGTTGATTGTAATCAAAGGTGTTCTGATAATAATCGACTAATTTTACTAAACCTTCTTGATTTTCTTTGTAATCGGTGCGGATCTTTTGAACCAGATTATACACGTCATTATAGAGGCTACGTGCGGCTTCAATTTTTTTGACGCGGTCTTGTTCTTTTTTGCTTTGTATACCTTCATAATAATCGTCAATTTTTTTGACTTCTTTTTTTACATTATATGTTTTTTTGATTACGTTTTCTACATTTTTTTCAAATGTTTTTTCGATTTTTTGTACAACGGCGGATTTCTTCTCTGCAGCTAAACGAAGGCATTTTTCGCGATTTGCTTTGTCAAAATACATGGCAACTGGATTACTACATGTCTCATTATCGTTGGTTGATACCTGAATGTTTATATCGATGAACAATAGTGCCAAAATAACGAGCCATATAATAAAAATTAGAATTGATATGAGGATATATATTTTATTTTGTTCCCAGTAATAGCCCATTACAATAGAGGCATATCATTTTTAAGCGTTGTGATCGATGTCCCACCATGATAGTTGAGGCAGTTGGCAACTGTATAAAATCCAAAGATTACTGCCACTACTTCTTGGCCGCAGGCTTGGCCGCAGGCTTAGGCGGAGGTGGAGGTGGAGGTGCTGGCGAAGGCTCAACCGCAGGTGCTGATGCCAACATCTTGGGCTCTTCCACCGACGGTGGCACCGCAATCGGCGCCTGACCACTCACTTTATTCACCGCAGCACGTACACTTTCTTGTAGTGATCGCGTACCGCTCATCATTTTAATGGTGCCATTATTCACATGCCGTTGAATAATAAGAGAGGCAATCACTTTCTGCATTCCCTCTTTTAATGCTAAAATATTGTTTTGAAGTGCAATCGCCAAAGCACCGTTTTTATTATCTTTAAAGGCATTTGCACCATCTACTTTATTTTTTAGTTCTCCAATATCTTTTGATACATCAGATAGGGCACGATTCATTTTGTTTGTAGCATCATCGAGCGATTTTACAACTGGATTCATTACAATTTGCTGTGTAATTTTGTCCTCTGAATCGACAATGCCATTTTTCAAACTATTTTCAACATTTGACCACAACCATGAGTACTTCATAACCTCGGGCCGATTTTTCATAGACGACCAGTTCATTTTGATTTCAAACTGTTTTGCCATATAGGAAATAGAGGCCAGCGTCATTCCAAATAATGTGAACACATAAAAACCATCTTGGGACATATTATCGATTACATTCAAGTCCAATTCCGATGACATTGAATTATATAATACCGGTAAATATTTATACCGGTGAAGATTTAAACCCTTGAAGAATTAAAATGGGACATTTTAATTCTCCAAGGGTCAGATACCAGTAACGATTTAAAATAACGCCCCAGAGGGGCGTGTTATTTTAAATCTTCACTGGTATAAAATGGGACATCCCATAGGGATGTCATTTCTAATCGTTACTACCCGTAGGGAACCGCTCCTTTGAAGAATTAAAATGTCCCATTTTAATTCTTCAATGGTGTAATATAGCCGATGCTCCCGAAGGGAGCCGACCACAGTTCATTTTATACCGGTGAAGATTTAAAACCGCACCCCTTTGGGGTGCTTTGTTTCAAATCGTTACCGATACCGCTCCTTTGAAGATTTAAAACGTGCCGTTTTAAATCTTCAATGGTGTAAATCGTTATTGATATAAGCCGTGGGCCGTAAGCAAAGCGTTGCCTTACTGCTCCTTTGAATACATATTCAATGGCGTAATTTTTGTATATTATTTATTTTTGCGTAAAGAACTTACAAAGAAACGGCATAAACAAGAATAGAATGAACAACAGTTTTATGCAAAGTTTGAATATGAAATCGCTGATGGATAGCGACGACTATGTTAATAACACCGAGCGTATTCGTGAGCTGAAACACAGTGAAAGAATCCTCGAAGATATAGGCAAGCTTTGTCGCGTGAAGAAAGACCATTTCCATATGAAGATGGTAGAGGAGGAGAAGTTCAACTTTTTATGCGAGACATCGGCGCCTTTTCTATTCAGCAATTACACGGACCTGTTTCGCAAAGTGTTAAAAGATGAACTTGATATGAAAATGATGGTCAATTTCATTGGCATTTTGAAACAGATTGAGGAGGGAACTCTCGACCAATATGACGCCTCGGTGAAAGTAGGGACAATTTTGCGCGAGATGTATGTGGATAGTGCGCTCAGGAGAGGTGACAATTTGGACAAAGAACATGCGGCGGATGCGCCAACCTTTGTCGAGCCCACCCCCATTTCGTGGAAAGAATACAAGAGTAAGAAACACGATTAAAAAAACAACATAAATAGTTTATCGTTTATAAACTAGTTATATGAACGCCTTTCGCATACTCTCTCCCAATATCCTGGTGCTTCGCGGAATCAAAGAAAAAAGTATTCCATATAGTAAAGTTTTCAACCATATAGAGGTTGCCATTATGTTTGATTGTAAACAAGACGCCGTCTACAACATTCGACGATACACATTTCCGCATTTGGAGAAACTGATAATTTTGAACAATATCCAGGATTACGAGCATTCGTTTTTGAAATATGAATACTATGAGCAGCCGAAGTTTCATATGTATTTACCCAGTATTGGTACGAGCATTGATAAGCGTGTTAGCAGTCGTGAGACCACGCGTTCATCAGAACCCATGTTTCACAACCCATATTACACAATGAACGCCACTCGATTTATAACCGACAAAGAATGCGACCACTTGAAGTTTGTTTGCGATGTCAACGGCACCTATTACAAATTTTCATAGGCGTCTTTGTCTCTATGTTCTCGTCTCTAAGTCCTCGTATAAGTATTCATTATGTTCTCGTTAACCCAATGTGATTCACTCGACAATAAATAGTCAGCCCATCCATGTTGATACCTGCGCACCCTTTGATGCGCAAGTATTTTATTTTGTGCGTCATCGGCAACATATCGCTGATTTGTGTTAGTCCAGGCGCATTCATGATAGTAAGCGATTCCAAATTGGGCATCAGCTCGATGCCGGCAATCGACCGAAAATTGGTAGTGCCCCCTCCATCCAAGTAGAGCTCTTTGACAGTGGGGCACACGCACCCAGACAAATCGGGCAAACTCATTGGTGTAAAGGAAATGCGCTGTAAGTTGTAGAGGTATTGGAGTTTTTCTAGTCGCAAATAGTTGTCGGCGGGAACCGACAATGCCGATATGCTAAATGGCACAACCGAACTGTTCAGCCGGATCGCAATTTCGGCATTGGCTAAACATGATTCGAGTTTGGTAATTCGAGATTCTAGAATTGAGTATAATTGGTTCGTCTTGCGCTCAACCTCTGACATGGTCTCGGTAGTTTGTCTTTCAACCGACATCATCATTTCGTTCGCTTTTCGTTCAACTTGGTCCAACCTCTCTTCGATGCGATTGAAATTGAGGGTAAGCTGTCCATCGCTTGAGATGGTTTTTTCTTTGATATTGACCTGGAAGTCAAAGAAAATATAATTGTTCACACGTGCACGAAATCGAATTGTCATTGTTTTGCCGGATATGCCAATGTCAGCACTATATCCAATATCCTCTGCGAAACATTGGGTAATCAGCTGATACACGCTTTCGACCGGCAAAGACAAATGAAAATCGCCGGCCTCTAAATGTGTCTCGTAGCAAATGTATCCAATGGTGTCGGTCAGTTTCAAATAGATTGTGCGACTATTCAGAGAGGTGAGAATTGTGTAATGTTTAACAATAAATGCTTCCGGAGAACACGACATTATTACATTGGGTAGAGCTAAAAAATTGATAATTGAATCGCACGCAATCTGGAACACATAAAACAATCCAAAACAATTATTTACAACCATGTCAACTGCCGCCGCATTTTATGGAGTCAAACGAGGGATTGTACCCGGAGTGTACAATACATGGGAAGAATGCCGTGCGCAGATTGATGGATTCACGGGCGCCCAGTTCAAAAAGTTTAAAACCGCCGAAGAAGCCGAGGCATTTGTAAAAGCGCAGCTTGACCCAAAAGCGCCAGCGCCAGGACAGCTTGACCCAATGTCTTCGGTTCCTTCGGGACCCAGCCTGGATGCGCTATCACTCGAACAAAAATATGCGTTTTACAAATACCGCGCGGGCGCCAATTTGTTCATTACTGGCCCAGGAGGAACGGGCAAGTCACATCTTATCAAGACCATCAAACAAGATTTAGAGCACCGCGGCACAAAACACGCGGTCTGTGCTCTCACTGGATGCGCCGCCGTTTTGCTAAATTGTTGCGCCAAAACCATCCATTCATGGAGCGGAATCGGATTGTGCCAAGGCGAAAGTACCGAAATTGTGGATAAAGCGTCAAAGAATCGCAAGGCCAATACAAATTGGAAATCCACGCGGGTTCTCATCGTGGATGAAGTCTCAATGATGTCGCAAAAGATGTTTGACGTGCTGGACCGCATTGGCCAAATTATTCGCAAGAACCCGTTGCGCCCATTTGGCGGCATCCAGGTCATCTTCATCGGCGACTTCTACCAACTGCCTCCTGTGGGAAAACGCGACGATCCCGAAACCATGCGATTTTGTTTCGAGTCAGGGCGCTGGGCATCCACATTCCCCGCGGAATCGCACATTGCGTTAAGCACGATGTTTCGACATAAGAATCCGGAATTTGTCAAGGTGCTCGATGAAGTACGTCAGGGTGTCTTGACGCCGGAATCGGCCGCACTCTTACAATCGCGCATGCTCGAACCACCGACCACCACAGATATTGTACCCACAAAGCTTTTCCCGCGAAACGCCGATGCGGAGCGCGTCAATGACACCATGTATGCCAAGCTGACCGACGCGGAGAATATCTATGACTCGAAGCGGTTGACGCGACTGTCGACTTATGCCGAAACAGGCACGCCAATACCAGTCGAATTGATGGCGCGAACCGAGGCACTCACTGCGGATGAAGTCAAACAACAACTCGATTTGTTTGAGGAGAACAGCAAGGTTGTCCCAAAACTCCGGCTGAAAAAGGGCGCCGTAGTGATGTGTCTTGCGAACTTGGACACGGATTCCGGAATCTGTAATGGGTCGCAAGGAATCGTGGTGGATTTCATGGGGGGAACCAATGTCCCCATTGTGAAGTTCATCAATGGCATTACGATGCCGATTCCGGCAAAAGTGTATCAGCACGGAGATTACCCGCGGCTGGGAATTGAGCAAATCCCGCTGCGTCTAGCGTGGGCGTTCACGATACATAAGTCGCAGGGGGTCACACTCGACCTGGCGCAAATGGATTTAGGCTCAAATGTGTTTGAATATGGGCAGAGTTATGTGGGGTTGAGCAGGATTCGAACCCTGGAAGGACTCTATTTAAGCGGATTCAATCCGCAGAAAATCAAGACAAACCCGCGGGTTGCGGCGTTTTATCAAACCATTGGCGCTATTACAGAGCAAATGGTTTTGGACGCGGAAGAGCGCGTAAAAAGGGACGATTCATTCCGAATGCCGGAATCTGGAGGAGCCGCTGACAGAAAACCATTTGACCCCAATGTGTTTATTGTGCGACTTTAAGCGAAGCGACGTTAAGCGAAGCGACCCCTAAGCGAAGCGACCCCTAAGCGAAGCGACGTTAAGCGAAGCGACGTTAAGTGGTAGAACAGTTATGTTAAATTATACAATCCTGTTTTTTCGCGCAATATACGAAATTGCGGTTAGTATTATTGACACCCAAAAAATAGTCATAATATCAAACCTCATGCCAATTTTTGGTAAAATATAAGAATTGCTAAAAATAAATATTCCATATATGACAACTCCAAAAAGCAATGTAGTCAAATATAAAAACAATGAATCTAGTGCAATTATACCAAAAAAGATTATAAAAAATATGAAAACAAAAGTCATCATTATATATTCGCATAATATCTTGTTTTTAATAATAAATACATCAAGGTTACACCAATTTGCGCACAATATAGGTGGTTGCGGTCAATAGTACGGATCCCCAGACCATATCCATGATGGCAACTGACAAATCGTATTTTTTGAAAACAGCATAATTAGTAAAGTCATACACGCCATAAATGACAAGTCCGAGCAACGCCGCTTGCCACAAGGGTTTTCTAGGTTCCACAATAAATACATAGAGGCCTACCGCCAGCAAAATATAGACAACCACCGCGCCCACCAATTTTAGTTCAAGAGCAGTCCTCTGTATTTTGGCAACGAGTTGACCAAATATGGATTTAGTCAAATAGAGGTATACTGAATCGAGTGCCAACATAACAAGCATAACAAGCATAATTGTAAAAAATACGGACATACTTATATATTTGCATTATATATTATACGGAATGAACTTGACCGCCAACACAATAAAACCCAATGGATTAATTGACGGTGTACATCGCGAAGTCATTGTTACCCAACATGAACGCACCGACGAATTGAACCAGCGCCTCGCAAGTCGCTATTTCCCCGATATACCGCTCGAACCCAATTTCTCACCGCGGCCTCTCTCAACTAAATACAATTTGCCCATGTTGGTGGCGCCCACCGTGCCCATACGCCAGGGAATCGAACACAATGTCCAGACCAATTTTAACCCAGCATCCCGCACCGGTCCTTATAAGACATATGCGCGAAACATCGACACTGAAGCTGTGCTGCGCAACCAGACGATGGCACTACAACATTCGTCACAGTCCGTCTATGTCCCCAGCTCAACCAGCGACCTATATCGTGTAGAGGTCGTAGGCAGACCCGTCGCGCAACCCTATGCCGGACTTTTTGACCAGCCAACCTTTGCCGATCGAGCCCGCCCCAATTTGACAGGAATCGGCCAAGACCGATTCTTCAACTCGACGCGAACACAGTTGAGACAATAAGTTTGGTTCTAATACACCATTAAAGATGTATTCCGAGCGAACGCTCGGAATACATCTTCAAGGGAGCGGTATCGTTGAAGATTTAATGTAGCCTATGCTCCCTTTAGTATCATAGGCTACATTAAATCTTCAACGGTATATATATGCCGCCAATTCAATTGTTTGCTATCATATTATTTGTGCTCGCAACAATAGCAGTCATATTAACACTATTTAGGCAAAAAATGACTGAGGGGTTCACGCAATCCGAGCGATTTGTACTGAAAACCGACGGCGAATCCTACGACGACTTTTACGCAAAAGTCTATGACCGCATCCATTTGCCGGAAGACCGCACAACAACCGAGCTGTCGCAAATCCTGAAAATTACCGGCGCCGACGACAATAGTGTGTTTTTGGATGTGGGTACGGGAACGGGCGAAACACTGCGCCACCTCTCAGAATCGGGTGCCAAATGCGTGGGTATTGAAAAGTCGCCGGCGATGGTTGCGCAAACCGCGACGAAAACGGATGCCCCCGTCAAACAAGCCGACGTTTTGGAACCGATGGCATTTGAGCGCGCCAGTTTCACCCATATTCTGTGCCTCTATCAAACCATTTATGAAATCGCCAACAAACCGGCGTTCTTCACCAATTGCCGCTATTGGCTGAGAGGCGGCGGATACCTGGTAATCCATTTGGTGAACAAAGAGCGATTCAATACGGTGGTGCCAGTGGGGACGCCACCGCTCATTGACAATCCGCAGAAATATACGAGCAAGCGCATCGTGCGCACGGAAGTGGATTTCGGCAATTTCGAATATGTGGCGAAATACGATATTTGCGACGGCAAGTGCTCGACCTTTGTGGAAACATTCACGGATGCGGCGACGCGAAACGTGCGCCAAAATGAGCGCAAACTGTTTATGGAGAGCGAACAAGATATTTTGGCCATGGCCGGCAAATGCGGGTTTTCGCAGGTGGGCAAAGTGACTGTGGAGACCGACGAGCACCAGGCATACTACATACTGAGCTAGAAAACCGATAACCAATATTATGTGACCTTATCATATATTATATGAAAACCCGCACCTATGACAATGGATTTAGGGTTGTCCATGAAAAATCATTCCACGGGTCACAAATAGCGTCGATTCAAGTAATTTGCGATGTGGGAAGTATTCACGAACCAGCGGATTCGCGCGGCGCGGCGCATTTTATCGAACATATGTGTTTCAAGGGCACGCCGACTCATCCGTCTTCCTATGAAATATCATCGTTGATTGACAAGACGGGATCCTATGTTAATGCCTTTACCGACCGACGATACACAAAATATTACATTAATACAACCACCGAACACGTTCCCAAATATATAAACTTGCTGTCCGACATGTTGTTGAACTCAGTTTTTGACAAGGGCGAATATGCCAAAGAACGTAATGTGGTGAAAGAGGAGATGATACAAGATGCCGACGACGCCGAAGAAACCGCGCTTAAAAACGCGGACGCGGTGATTTTTGCCGGGTCGCATTATGAATATCCGGTGGATGAACTGAAATACCATTCGGGGAAACATGCGCTCCAATATGACAAACTGGTTGAAATGTATCGCACGTTTTATATTCCGAACAGGATGATATTGAGTGTGTGCTCGGCCAATTCGTTTGATGCCATTTGTGAAGCGGTCCAGAAATCGTGGTTTACAAAAAAAGTTAATACAACACTTAGAGGCTGCCCTCCAGCCGTAGATTTGACGCTTACACCACAACAAGAAACCGTTTATAAAATTGCCAAGATGCCAATCAATCCGGCGCATATTTGTGTTGGGTTTCGCACGTGCTCCATTTATGATGCTGACCGTTATTCATTGAAAATGCTGAAAAAGATTTTGAGCGGGTCGATGTCGAGTCGAATGTTTATGATATTGAGAGAGGAAAATGGACTTACGTATTCTTCATATACTGAATCGGAACATTATGAAAATGCGGGCAATTTTGTGTTTTATGCGGAATGCGACTCGACAAAGGTATTTACTAACGGTGGAGCAAGCTCTAACGGTGTTTATCCACTGATTATGAAACTGATTCACGATTTAGTGAAAGACGGTATAACAAAAGAGGAACTCGAAATTGCCAAAAGCAGTTATCGTGGAACAATGGCGGTTTCCAGGGAAAGCGCCGAGTCAATCGCCAGTTATAATGCAAAAAACATCTTGTACCAAAGGTCCGACGCACCATCTTTTGAAAATCGATACAAAACCTATGTGGACTCAATGACTGTGGTGGATATAAACGCATGTATCAAAAAGTATTTTAGGCGTGAAAATATGGTTGTGTCCGTGGTAGGTCGAGCACCGCCTTCGCAAAAGATGCTTGAAAAATATGTGTAAGGGGTATAAAATGGTGAATAAACCATATATCCACATAGAATATAGAGGCCATAATGGATAAAGACTCCGCGTTTATTTATTTCATTATTATTTTGATGGTCTTTGCTTCCGGATACATGTATTTTGACAAGAGCGACTTTGAATTGAAATGTGTGGTTTCCACCGTGGATGGCAACAAATACTGTGTGCGTGAATCAGCAAAAGTGTCCGAATACGCAGATTTGTTGGCGCGGGCGACGGGCAAATGCAAACAATTGGTCAAATATGTGGGCAAAAAATATCCGGAAAAGGAAAATGTCCAGCGGTTGGTGGCGGGATTCAATCCGAAGAAAATCATGGAGACGCTGCCGACGAGCGAACTGACTGCGTATAGCGAGAATAAGGGCGAGAAAATTGCGTTTTGCTTGAATACGGAGAAAAACGGGAACACGCAGATTGATGAACACACGCTCACCTTTGTGGCAATCCACGAGTTGAGCCATGTGGCAACAAAGTCGATTGGGCACAAAGATGAATTCTGGGACAATTTCAAGTTTTTGTTGTTAGAGGCCAAAGAAGCGGGCATTCATGTACCGCGAGATTATAAGAAGGAACCACAGAAATATTGTGGTATGACAATTCGGGACAATCCGGCTTATGATAGATAAAAAACAGTGGGGTCGCATTTTTTATGTATTTGTTTTATTGGGAGCAGTGTTCCCAGTCGTTTGCGTCGGCATCGTCTGCAACATCATCTTCATCGTCGTCCAAATCATCCTCGTCCAAGTCCTCATCTTCATCGTCGTCCAAGTCCTCATCTTCATCGTCGTTCAAGTCCTCATCTTCATCGTCGTTCAAATCATCGTCGTCCAAATCATCGTCGTCCAATGGGTCCGGAGACATACGAATCGCAAGTGGAATCGCATCTACAGTATTTGAAAATTGCTTGTAGTATTCAATATTACGATCATCGGACATGTCTGGGTTAAATTGATAATCCAGCCAAAACCCAATATGGAATACTGCACTTGATGAATCATACCACCCGTCGTTTCCAGTAGGGTTGTTAGTAGTATAATATTCATTGATGTATGTTTTGTTCATATTTTCATAGACGGTTGGAAAACATGCGCTACAATAATGATCGCCACACAACCTGACAAATATTGCGCTTGGTTTGGTAATTAGAGTGGCGTCGCATGTGATACAATTGAAGCCGTTGTCCAAGACTAGGCCTTTGGATTCCAAGTCTTCTTCCAAGTCTTCATCGGAGTCCAAATCATCATCTTCCTCTGGATCATAATCGGAGTCATCATCGTCTTCGTCCAAGTCTTCTATACCTTCGTCGTCCAAGTCTTCGTCGAAGTCTGCTCCTTCGGATTCCAAGTCTTCTAGACCCTCGTCATATAAGTCTTCGTCAAAGTCTGCTCCTTCGGATTCCAAGTGTTCGTCGAAATCTGCTCCTTCGGATTCCAAGTCTTCGTCGAAGTCTTCACCCAACCCTTCGTCAAAGTCTGCTCCTTCGGATTCCAAGTCTTCTAGACCCTCGTCATCGCCCAAGTCTGCTCCTTCGGATCCCAAGTCTTCACCCGGAATCGCCAAGTGATTATAGTTGGTATGTAAGATCTTGTACAACCTTATCCAGTAATTCGGCTCCAAGTGGGTCATGCGCACACCATTGTAGGTCTTAAGATATTTGTAATTATATGCTATATTGAAAACACAATATATTTCCATGAGTAAAGCAGTGCCACAATTGCGCGTAACAATTAATGTACCAAGAACGAGTGTGATCGTGAGTATAAATGCAACCAGCATATTGTATGATGGGTCCTGAATCGGTTTTTTTGCTGCGGTATAAGCCATTTCTGCTTCTAGATGTTCCATCGCCGCGGCTTTTGCTTCAGCAAAAGCCAGTAGTTCGGCGGATTTCGAGCGGGTCATCATTTTGTGGGTATTTTCGGTAAACATCATTTTTTATAAAGGAGTTGGATTATTTATACTACACTTTCATTCAACTCAAACTTTTTCAATTTTTCAGATTCCACCACAATCTGCGGAGGCGCCGGCCACTCGGCATATGGCACCGCCTTCGATGTCGACCGGTCCAAACTCAACAATTGTTTTAGAGCAATGATTCGCCGTGTAAGAGGGTCGACGCGCACCGCGATTTTCCGCGAAATCTGTTTCCAACGCCACTCAAATTGGAGCGCCGCTTGCCACGTCGGGAATCCGGCAACATGGCAAACACGTTCCCAGGTCTCGCCACGCTCTACTTGGATGCTCGTCGCGTGTGCGCCGCCTTTGATTTCTTTGTTGTGCTGTCGCAGACGATGGTCCAAATCGACCGTTGCGCCTACATAGGTTTGCTGACCTGAATCCGCCGACGATAATAATAAGTATACAAAAAAACTCATGCGCACAGTTGTATAACCTCTTGTCGAAAAAAACGGCGTAGAAACAACTTCTTAAATATAGTTATAGTATATCTAAATGCCTGGGCTCTACCAAGTATACATCATGAAAGGGAAAGAGGTAAAAAAGGTAATCGAGTTCGCGGGTGATGGAGAAAATCCAGGTAGAATACACATCGACGACACGATTGTGCAAATCAAAAATAAAATAATTCGGGAACTGGAAAAAACGGACGAAACCGCATATTTTTCAAATAGCCTCTATTTGTGTGCCGAAGTAAGTCATCAACTCAATTTATCCAATATCACATTATCGCAACACCCGCGCGCATTTGAACAATTGTTGGTTAACTTAGATTTGGAATATCCGGATTATGATCCATTGAAAAATTATGGCACACAAGACCTTATATTAACTGGCGTGAAACACGGTGAAATGCGACCAATTATGATTGGTTTAGGAATGAAACAAGAACCGTTTGATTACGTGTTTCCGGCGGACCCCAACGTTGTTTTACCGACAACCAATCTCTTAAAATATGTATCCTCTATTTCTTACTCGAATGAATCGATTTTGATGTCCTGTGGCGATATTGTGGATAATATAATTTATGCGCATTTTGTGGAAGATGTAATTGAAACGGCAAAGACGCAAGGTATCCCGGAGAAAAATATGATTTCCGTGTATTTTCCCCGATATATGGAGCGCGAACCCGTATTAAAAAATGAATCCATGATTGACTTCTTGTACGACATTTATTATACGGAAAACCCCAACAACGGTCAAAAATATTTGGAGAAAGGAATACACCAATTTGATATTTCACTATTTAGTGAAAATCGTGCTCTATTTTCATTGGATGCGATTTTCAAAAACATTCACTGTAGTCGTGAAATGCCCTTTATACGGTATAAACCCGGCATAAGGCGTGACCCAATTTATCGATTGTATAGCATAACATCTACGCGAACCGGTAAACGAATCCCGTATTTGGACCAGAAAAAAATAAGCACGCGCATAAACACTTCTGCGAATTATAAACACATCAGTATTTACAATTACAATGAAGAATACAATATTATTATTCACATTGAGAATGATGGAACAATTCGGGTTCAGGGGAAAATCATGAAAAATGTTGAATCGCGGCCGATCCCATCATCCGTATCGATACAAGATCTTGACGCAATCATGGATAAAGTGGTGAATCCTTTTTTATTGTCATTGAACCAATACTTGTCAAAAAGTGGGTACAAAGTCCCTCTCTATACGTCGATTCATAGTAGTTCTGTGAAAATCAATAATCTGTCATATACCACATCGTTCATTGCGAAATCCCAGTTTGCGTTGAATAATGCGTGTTCATATTCAATTTTTGATATTGCCGATACTACATCTTCTACACCGGTGTTGCGATTCAAACGCGTTGATAATTTTAAAAAGATGGATGCTCAGTCCGCGCTGATAAGCGAAGTGTATAAGAAGACGGTAAGTGAGGCCGCCGTAATAGAGGCGCTTATAAATAACTACGGAATGAACAATGAAGCAGCTGTTTTGCGATTTCTTGAATATCGCGAGAATCTGAATTATGTCCACAAACAACACAACAATCGAGCAATTGAAAGGACAAATATGTTCAATTCGATCAAGAACCCTGGGTTTTTAACCACAATGGATGAGCGTAAAATGGGGGTTGATAAACGAGAAATCAAAATTACTGTGAATAATTTGACAAATGTGCGATATATTGATACGCTGGATATATACATTGATAGTTTATTGCGCATATCGCAAACAGATGACGCGGTATTGAGACAAAAATGCGAACGGGCAGTAGAGATAGAAGAAGAAGAAGAAGAAGAGGTAGAAGAGGCACAAGAGGTAGAGGTTCCACCACAAAAGGCTCAGCCAGTGGATATTAACAAACTGATATCGCAGTTTAAGAATGCAGAAGAAGAAGAAATACAAATAAATGATTCTAATTCAGATATTGATTTAGATGAATTTTTAGAAAGTGATGATGAAAGCGATGAGGACGATGATTTTATTGAAAGCGAAAGCGAAGACGAAGACCCATCAACCAGCGGTGGTAGAGCGCAGCTCCAAACCAACGCACCTCTCGACGGCGGAGACCCCACTCCGGATGAAGACGACCTCGCCGGTATTGAAGACGCCGAGTCCGAATACAACACCACTTCCAAAGCCAAGAAAACCTTCATTCGAAAGCTAAAAGAACACGACCCTAAGTTGTTTTCATTCACCAAAACGAAGAACGGCCAATTCAAACATTATACCCGCGTATGCCAATCCATGTTACAACCCGTGGTTCTCACCCAAGAAGAAAAAGCCAAAATCGACCGTGAATACAAGGGCTCCTATACAGAGGCCGTCGAATATGGCACATCCCCCGAAAATAAGAACTGGTTCATATGCCCTCGTTTTTGGTGTTTCAAAACAAACACGAGCATGACCAAGGAAGACATTGACGCCGGCAAATGCGGAGCAACCAAGGCGGAAATTAAACAAAATGTATTTGAGTTCAAGGACAAAAAAGAACACATGAACGCCGCCGGCAAATATGTCGACCACTTTCCTGGATTCAAAAAGGACATTCATCCAGATGGGTATTGTTTGCCGTGCTGTTTTTCCGAGTGGGATACGCAATTACACAAAGATCGTCGTGCCCAGTGTACTGGCAATGCACCTTCAGTAGCCCCAAAAAGCCAAATCAGTCCACGCCCTGATCAGCTCTACATTATTGGTCCCGATAAAATTGCGGTCGACCCTGGCCGCTGGGGATTCGCCCAATATGCCGTCCAGCATTTTCTTCAAATTGACTATCGCTCCCATATTAGTAAAACAAATCCCTCTATGATTCGCGACCAAACAACCACCATGTTGCGTTATGGTATTCGACAAGATAGCTACATAAATGAAAAAGGGAATCACATTGAATTGCGCAATCGTTCCATTGTGGCATGTTTTGCGGATATTTATGCGAGAATACAAAAAATAAAGACACCCTCTATTTCGGAGTTTATACAAATCATCATAGAGGCTATCACGATTGATGAGTTTGTCCAATTTGGTAATGGAACCTATATGACTATTTTTTCGGATGCTATCAATAATGATGACGCGGATGAAGTGCTTTCCGTAGATGACTATTTTACAGAATCGAGGGTATATCAATTTCTGAATATGAAAGACCCAGCACATTTCAAGTTTTTTAAAACATTGAAGAGCGCATATGAAAAGTTTCGCGTATTCTTGGCAGATCCTGATTCGATTATTGACCACACATATTTCTGGGATATTGTAGTGATTCCCAATCCTCGTTTGTTTCCAAATGGATTAAATATGGTTTTGATGGAAATCACCAACAATGATGTCACTGAAAACATCGACTTGATTTGTCCGACCAATGCGTATTCTGTATTTCAGTTTCGATCTGAGCTGGAAAGCGCGTTTATCATTAAATCAAATGACCTCTATTTGCCAATCTATAAATATACACCCGATGGCAAAGAAGACCCCACGGTCGTTCCTCTATTAACCGCCGCCGATTTGCCCATTATTTACAAACAATTATCAAGTATAATTGGTAATTATTGTAAACCGCAAGCATCCATTGGTAATAAATATTCGCACACATATGACAACGAAATTGAACTCAAACAGCCGATGCTGATTCACAAGTTGGTAACAGAGGTTAGTAAAATGCCCTATACGATTGAGAAGCAAATCTGGAACTACCAGGGGAAAATTGTGTCGCTTCTTTTAAGAGCAAACACAACTGGCAATATGGTTGTTGTGCCATGTCAGCCTTCCGCACCCATCCCTGAATTGGAGGCCACTTTTATAGATGATATTCGAGTTTTGAGCGATTATGCGACCACAAAGGCGGAATTGATGAAATTGTATAATCTGAATCCCAACCTATTGTGCCGCCCCATTGTAAAAGTATTTGAATCAAATATGATTGTGGGAATTATCACAGAGACCAACCAGGTTGTGCGCATTCGGGCACCGGAGCCTAATGTGAATGATACGCTGATTCCGCTGGGTGAAAATAATTATGTATTTTACCAGGATATGGCAAAAACGGTGGAAACCGAGACCGAAGGCGACAGTGAGCGAATCCGTGTTGTGCGTAATGTGGAATTAGAGGCGGACTTTTATGCGCTGTTTCGAACAACTCTGAAGTCGGTGCTCGAATCTGCCCCGGCCAGTCTAGCCAGAATCATCGATACGCATAACGCGTCACTTGACCAAATGACCGAGATTGTTCATGATATTATGGCGCCGGCGGTTGTCTTTGGCCAAAATAATATTCCAGATGAGTTATTGGATGACATTTATGAGAGGGGACAATTATGCGTCGACAATGGCAAGCAAATTGGCATGTTGACACACGACAAGAAGTGTATATTTCCTAGCCGTAATTTGGTGAACCCTGCACGAGATAATTCGCGCGAATACTATGTGCGAATTGCGGATGAATTGTTGCGCTACGGGCATTTGCGCAATTTCATATTGAAACCGCAGGCGGTGCTGAATACTGGCAGCGAAACCTACAAAGTGAATCCCGATGAATACATCGTGGTTGAGCCTGACCTTCTGAACCGCGACTATTTCTCGAATATGATGCCGTATAATCAGAGCAAATATACAAGTGGTATTCCATTTGATATGGCAAATCCGGACGCGGCCATTGCGAAACGATATTCCAATGAGGTGTCGCTCGAAGAACAGATTGCGGCGGGTGACGAGCTGCTGCGCGTGGTGAATCAGTGTAAGAGCAATATCAAGGAAGTATATGGCCATCCGGTGACCAATTATTGGCGGCGCTGGGTTTTTCCGCATGGCAAAAACGCGCGAAAAGTCAAGGAAATCTATTTTAAGGGGACCGCGGCGTGTAGTTTTGCGCCGATTATTTACGTGCTACAAGACCATTTCAAGGAATTGTATACCGAGGAAATGGTGCGCGCCATGATTTGGGAAGGGTACCGCGAGTTATTAGAAAAGGACCAAGCTGCGCTTATTGAGAAGATATGTATTCTGTTTGAAATCCAGGGAAAACGGTTTCTGGCCGACCGAATTAGAGGCGGCGAGAGTTTTGAAACGCTGGTGCGTGAATCTGGCGACTATTTTGCGACGATCATGGATATGTGGGTCGTTTTTCATAAATACAATGTGCCGGTCATCGCGTTTTCGTCGGCGGCGGATGAACTGTCGGGAATGGGTATTACGGCGCTGGACAATCCGCTGAAAGTGGCGGGTGAGTTGCCGAACGCTTGGATAGTCATGGGCGGGACCGTGGAACATCGTGCGTTCTATTTTGTGCGTGCGCCGTCAATTGTGCGCAATTACAAGAAGGATGTTGTGCCGGAACACCAGATGATATTTGGACCGGTCTTAACCACGGAGATGGAGCGACTTGAACCGAAGTTACAGAGCGCGTTGTTGCGACTGGAATATGTACAACGTATCCAGGGACCCGAATACTTTGTGTCGAGAGTTGTGCGACTGAAGAAATAGAGGTATAAGCGCAAGCGAGCCTTCAATCGTCGGCGAGCCTTCAAGCGTTAGCGAGCCTTCAAGCGTTAGCGAGCCTTCAAGCGTTAGCGAGCCTTCAAGCGAATGCGAGCCTTCAAGCGTTAGCGAGCCTTCAAGCGAATATGCTTATGTGTACAGTGCCAATTCCTTGCTATGAATATGTAGGTTAAATATCGGTATATCTTTTTCTGTTCGAAGGAATGGCCGACACATGTCGTCCTCATTTTTCCACACAATTGCCCCCTCATCCGCATATTTGATTACACATGTTTCATTGACAAAACCTCTACTATCACCGGGTCGATTCCGAGGGTCTACACCGCCAATGTATTGACCAATTGCCGCGGCATCAAATATGTACCCACCAAACCGCGACCATCCGGTACTGACAAAACCGCGAACCCCGGCGCCATGTTCATCGATGTATATTGGGAAATGCCCAACAAGGTACGTCTTTTTCTGGATTTCGCTGAAATTGTACATGTCGTTTTTTCCATAATCGTAGTTGACCAGGATTTTCGCAAATGACCGCGCATCCGATATGTACAATATGCTTGAAATGCTCCTCTCATAACAATCAAATGGAACACAGATTCCAATGACATCTTTAAGAGGCGCAGTCAACACATCGTCGCAATTGTAATAGAGGAGCACGTCATTCTCAATATGGATGACATTTTGTGTTCCCGTTTTTGCCATGAACTCGTACAATACGAAAAACCGCGCCGAAGTATGGTGCCAAAACCCGCCGCGATAGTCCTTGTCTTGGGTAGAATGACGTCGGAAGTCAAAGGAGTCATTCAGTGTCTCTACCGGAACCAGAGTCACTAGGTCCGAAAATGGCTCAAAATGCGGAATTAGCTCCACGTTTGTTAATACATATATTTTGGTATGCCCCAGCTTCACCAGTTGGGCAATATTGGTCATTATGTATTCCTGAAATACACCAAGACACACGAGCACGATAGAAAACATATATGTTAAACACGCCGATTCTATATAAATAGTTATTGTATTATTTATATATTGGATATGGACCCCAACGAATACATTACGGGCGAAAGACTACAGGCCATTGCCGATATTTATTTGGGAACCGCCGACGACTTTATATACAATCCTGTTATCATGGAACAAACAGATAAACACATGCTCATCGATGAAATTGACGCCCCATTTGAGAACCCAGCCATCCTGTTTTTGTATCCCCATCGACTCGGTCGATTTGTAGAAAAACTTTCGTGGTTTAAAAATCCGTTCACATTAATTACTCACAATTCAGATTACAATTTGTTAGAGGAGGACCCGGATATTCAATCTGTGTTGGTGTGCCCTCTCTTGCGATGCTGGTGGGGACAGAATCTTTGTTTCGTTCATCCAAAGATGCGTTCGCTACCGATTGGAATTGCCAATTCTATGTGGGAGCACGGGCGCCTTGAATATTATAATGTACCCATGAATCAACCAAAAAAAGCACAAAAACCCCACGTTCTCTATTACAACTTTGGAATCCAAACAAATCCGAAAAAGCGCCAAGAATGTGCGGATGCCCTCTCTTATTTGGAACCCATGCTGCCAATGGTGTCCGTAAAAGAAAACATTGAACGTCTCGCCAAACATCGTTATTGTATTTGCCCCGAGGGAAATGGAGTCGATACACACCGGTTGTGGGAGGCCCTCTACCTTGGCTGTATTCCAATTGTCTTGGAAACCCCATTTATTCGAACGCTGGTTCATTCTATGGACAATATGCTGCCAATCATTGTTGTCAAATCGTGGGACCACGTTTGTGACCTCGAGTTGTTGACGGAGCCAAATATCTATCTTTACATGCCACTAGATACTTTGTGTATTTCACGATATAAAAGTTTAATAATCTCCGGCTCAAATATACCATGAGCAATACTTCCGCCCTTGTAGGACAAGGTTCATACGGTTGCGTGTTTCGCCCTCCAATCCCATGCGTCGACTCACCCAATACCAATATGGACCAAAAAGTTTCCAAAGTATTGACTACCGATAACGCAAACAAAGAGTTCAACGAATATAACCAAATCGCACGGGCTGACCCAAACAATGAATATTATTTAGGCAAGCCGCAAAAATGTTCCATGTCGGAAGCCGATTACAAGGCGTTTGTTGAAAGATCCGGGTGTCGCGTTTTAAAACCAAATACGACGTATTCCGATTACCGATTGCTCCAATATTTGGATGGCGGTTCCGACTTGGACGATTTTGCGCGGGTCCATTTGACCAAGTTCTTGTCGACATGGCCGCAAAGACAGTCTGACTATTTTTGGTTAAACGCCCATAAATTGTTCCTGGGACTCAAACAGTTTGCCACCAACAACGTCATCCACGACGACTTGAAACCGCAAAACATTGTGTTCAAGTTTGACCTGGCCAAAGATACGATGGACTTTAATTTCATTGATTTTGGATTGGCGAGAGTTCTGTCGTCTTTAAGAATAAACGTAATGACACGATATATGGATAGGCCATTTCATTGGTCGCGTCCGATGGAACAAGGGTTCACCTCAAATAAACTCCATTTGGATGACTTTTCGATGTCGGTTTCAGACGACGAGATTATTGCGCATTATACAAAAGAGTTTACCGATATTCTTTTACAAAACAAGGAGAAAAACCGATATGGTATTCGACCGGATTCATTTATGTTGCTTCATGATTACGTGAATGATCGGTTGAATCCAAACACCACGGTAATTGTAGAGGAGCGTATCAAATCGTGTATACAAGGAATGATGATGTATCGCGCCGATGTTGATGGGTTTTGTAGAAAGACGATTAATACCACGGACACGTATGCGCTTGGATTTTCGTTGAACCACGTCGCGAATAAAATGCACAGAAAAGGTGCCATCCCCGATAACGAATATATGCGGTATCACCAGTTTTTCGAGAAAATGTACGATTTCAATTTGTTTACGCGAATGGATAATATTGATGCGATTATTACGGAATATGAGTCGGTTTTAGAGCTCAATGGCGTGTTGCGACGACTTGGTAAACGGTTTGTCAATCACAAGGTGGAGAAGAAGGATTACACCAGTATCGTAAAGGCAGTGCTCGCGCTTAACCATAATCAAGCAAAGGCGGTTGCGGCGTTGAGCCCGCTGGATTCGTCGTCGGATGCCTCTTCTTCTCCGGTATGTCCGCCGGGTAAAGAGCGCAACCCATTTACGCGAAGATGTTGCCCTGCAGGTCAAACACGTGTTAATGGACGCTGTAAGAAGGCTCCCAAAGTGAAGGCTCCTTGTCCTCCGGGTAAAGAGCGCAATCCGGCAACTGGGCGGTGTATTGCCATATGCCCTGCGGGCCAAACACGTGTCAATGGACGCTGTAAGAAAGTTCCCAAAGTGAAGACGCCGACTCCGTCATGCCCTCCGGGTAAAGAGCGCAATCCGGCAACGGGGCGATGTATTATGATTTGCCCTGCGGGCAAAACACGCCGCAATGGAAGGTGCGTGAAACCTTAGATATATAATGAACAGCGGTTCTGTATATATTTAGAATGTCATTTGCTGGAAGAAAAAACGGTGGACGGATGATTCGGCGTCGCCGTCAAATGCGCGGATTTCACCTGTGGTGCCGTCAATGGAACCATATCGACCATCGTCAAGTTGGTATAAATAGCTCAACCTTTTGTTGAACATCGTGTAATCGCCATCGATGGTGTCTTTTACTGACCCGTCTTTGGTGGGACCCTTGGTAACTTCATTGGGTACAATTTCGAGATATTGGGGGACTCCATTGATGAAGAACTGGGACCCGGTTTTTTGCGCCGCCTCGCATACAGCAATAAAACTGTAGGTGTTTCCCATGGGAAATCGGTTCTTGAATATGAGGACAAAGTTGCTGTAATTCATTGGGTTCTAGACTATTATGTGGGATTGGTTTATGTAGTTTCAGGAAATGTTTTCTAGACCCCCAAAGTATTGTTTGACACGGACGTGTCAAAAAGTTGAAATCTTTTTTTGAAATAATTGGATTGTACAAATAAAAATCCAATATTCGAATGAGTATTGGTCATTACATTTAAACACTTATTGCTTCACTTAAACACTTATTAATTTACTTAAACACTTATTGATTCACTTAAACGCTTATCCGCTTAAACACTTATTGCTTAAACGCTTATCCGCTTAAACGCTTATCCGCTTAAACACTTATCCATTGCTTATAAAGATGATTAACGAAACGTTCTTCAACACTAAATATGACACCATTATTATCAGCGCGTACCCGGTCCTTCAATTCACGGTTCACAACAATGAGACAAAAACCGAGTTTATTGGCGAAATCACTGCCTACCCCGACGACTTTGCGCTTTATCCACTTATCAAAAAATGTATGTTGCGCGAAGATGGACACGTGGTATCTTATATTTGCGCGAGTGAACGCCAGCTCAATCTCCATTTCATCGCATATTTGAACGGATTTGTGAAAATCGAGTTTGAAGTCCAGCTCTTTGACAAGAACGCTCCCGTCAATTACGAAGAAATGACATCGCGTCTTACACCAGTGACAGCTTTGTTGAACCCCGACGTCGACAATTATATCCAAAGCGGGTACATTTGTATCGAGAGAGACCAATTGTATATGCAGGCGTCATTAAAAAAACTAAAAATAACGGACTATTCGCCGGATGTCGAGATTATGTGGGAAAACATTCAGCATTTTCCGATGTTGGTTGCGCTCCAAATTGATTCGACGGTTGTAAACCTGTCGTCTATGTCAAGTGACAGCTTACTTGATATTACCATTATGAACAGTACATTGTCGTCGCTTGAAGGCATTCGGGGGTTTCCCAAATTAGCCTGGCTCACCTTAGAAGGGTGCAATATTCCGTGCGATTTTGTGGATGTGCTTCGTGCGAATACGCATAATATTCACACAATTGAAATCATTCATTGTGAAACGCTTTGCGATAAGGGTGCGCTTTGCGATAAGGGTGCGCTTTGCGATAAGGGTGCGCTTTGCGATAAGGGTGCGCTTTGCGATAAGGGTGCGCTTTGCGATATAATCACCGATATCGAGGATTATTGCGAGGCATCGGGCATTACATTCACCTGCTAAGACTGGTTTTATGTTGGGTCAAAAGATTTATAAAATTATACTAAAAATACTATGACAATGGACAGGAGAACGCACATTACCTTATAGGTTTATAAAAATGCAAATATATATCGCATTAATTCCTTTTTAGTAATGCGCGTGTTATCATACGCAACAATCTCATTTGAACGACTGACCTTTGATACAAAATCCGAGTACTCTGAATAATTGGTGAGTCCAGCTATCATATTCACCGAAATATCAAGACGATGGTTGGTGCCAAATCCCATGGAGAGTGAGATGAAATTGAAAAGCGCATTGTAACACGAAAATGTTTTAACGTATTTGACATAGGTTGTGTTGCCGCGGGACTCATAACCGCGCGAGCCATACACGTATATCAAATCCTCGTCTTCATCATAAACAATGAAGGCATTCATATCGATATCTCCACTTCTATCACGCTCGGTAAGATTGAGTACCATCTTGGGTTCATAGTAGATTATGTCGTCAGGTGTGGTGGTCATTGTTACATATATATTGCCCAAGCATTTAAATCATTTTTTACATGTATTTAGTAAGGGGTCAAAGGACCCGACATAGGGGCCTCCGTTATTTAGGAGAATCATCGACTGATGAATAAATTATCGCACAATTAGGATTTAAAGCTATAATCTTTTGTTTTACATATTATAATATTTTCGATGAGCTCCTTTACCGCACAACCCGCATCTTCAAATACACCAATAGTACCTGCTGCTGCTCCTTCGGCTAGCGGACCAGAACAAGCACCTTTGAAGCCTGCCGCCCAATACCGTGTTCCCGATGAGGTCACTTTTACTAATGTGTGTAAGATTGCCATTACTGAGGACAAGCCCATCATGATGGACTATTGGCTCTCCTCGATTGAGAAGAAGGCGCTAATTGGTGTTCGCGAAAACAATGAGAAACTCCTGGTCAAGAGTGAAGAGGAATATACCAGTCCAATTCAGAAGATTTTTAGAGCAGGCAATGAGTTTATTATTATGACCGAGAACTCGTTGTACATTGTAGATAACAAGATTCCGACCAAACGCATAACGTAAGTGCCTTTGGATAACGTAAGTGCCCAGATGGGCCCTACAAAAAATTGAATTATTAGTCAATGATTTGAATACATCAATCAAACCATGGGACAAATTATTGAATATAGAACCGAAGAATCACAACATGTACAGCAAATACCCGATGTGGACCCCGTCGCCAACATCCAGGAGGCAGAAGGCGACCCGCAACCATTTGTCAACCATAAATACTTTATTGGATTGCCTTGTTTATATGACGAGTACTATTTAGGAATGACCAACATTCGCGCCACAACCTATTTCAATTATAACCACGACGATGTTCACAAATATCTTCGCGAGTTTAGTTGTATATACGTGCCAGAATCGCAGCCAGTCGAAATCATGAAGACTGACTTCACAATTGAATACTTTGGTGGCTACCCCACCTATCAGATACGGGTCGTGTTAAAAACATGCTGGCTGCGCATATTTCAGCGCATCTGGAGATCACGACGACAAAGGAGTCGTGCACACTAATCACGACGACAGAGGAGTCGTGATCAATAACAAGATTATTATAAAATATTTACAGATAATTGCCCAAACTAATAAAATGACTACACGGCGCCAAATTGAAGACTTTGGAAAAAACAATGTGCTCGATTTATTGCCGCCTCTATTCAAAATGGTGGATACTAGTGAAAATCCCAATATTCTCTTGGATACCAATTATTTTGTTAGTCCCGGAAGTGTGATTGATTCTCTTTACATAACACTCACCAGTGGACACAGCGATTATGAAAAAAGCAAAAAATCCATAAAAATGATACAAAATCTGTCACCACTTATTGAATTGTTTGACGAAATCCCAATTGACAAGACCAGTGTAGATACGGTTGTTTTTTCATATGGAGAAAAAAACGTGATTCGGTATAAAAACTTATCCAACCCCCAGTCGGGAAAGTCGCTGTACCTGGATATACAAGATGTACATAATTTGTTGACTGACCTTCATACGCATCGGGTGGTTCGGCGCATATTAATTGATGGACTCACCGTTTGTGGCCTTGTCATTTTTGTTTATGTTCTAAGGAAATTGTTCTTTATAGCGCAATACTCTTGAGCTGCGAGAAATAGGGCGTCGTCACAACAATTTTGCGTTTGCGTATTTTTGCCTCTTTTTTTCCGGCATTGCTCTCTTCTTCGGCCCGGGCAATATAAATATTTGGAAACTCCGTAACCAAGACTTTTGTCACAAAGTCATAGACAAATCGCAGCACAATTTCCGAGCAATTTCCCACAATCAGGCATCCACCCGTTCGAAATATCATAAAGCTCACTTTGGTATATTTTTCCGTTTTCGTCAATTCCTCCACGGTCAGTTCGCGGTGTTCATCCAACACAACCCCGCGCTGTTTCTCCGCGTCCGTGCCATATTCGTTGTAGAAGTAGTATTTACACTTGACGCCAGGATAATTACACGAATCATAAGTGGCATCAATGTTGTATTTCCCGCGCAAAATGCTGTGTAGGGCATCGCGATTGATGTTGAAGTTACACATGAAATTGGAATTGATGAGGACATTTTCATTGGGGACATCGCGGAAATACGTGGGCTCGGCAAACATCGGCGTCATCACATCCAGGATGAAGATTTTCACGCGGTCAAACAACGAATCATTCAGAATCCCGGGGATTTCCAGCTTGCCCGTGTTGAAGACTTTCACATGGATTTCGTGGTACCGACCGTCGCGGTTCAAGAACCGGAACGTGATGGCAATACAATTGAACATCGCCCCGCATTTCTCTTTGCCGCGATAATTGGTGACGTTTTTGGTGGAAATGCCAATGGTCACTTTGCGTTCGTCCTTAAACTTGTTCTTTTTTGCAATCGGATTGTCGATTTGTTTGATGATGTGTTCCGTGTAGTAATAGGTATCTTTGAGACGACGCATATTTTCCGCGCATTCTTCCTTCGTATGCGCCGCAACCTTCATCTGCTTCTTGATGATTCCTTCGAGCGGTTTCCAATACTCGACGACGGGCAGTTTCCAAAATATGGTGGCTACATCGATGTTGGAATGATTTAGGTAGAGTAGCATCGTTTTTGTAGATATGTAGAGTTCATCGCATTCGGGGGTTTTGTCGGAATGGGTTTTTCGGTCGGTTGCTTTGGCGGGGCATGTAAACTCCGCGGTGCTGTTTTCGTCGTAATTATTGAGGAAAGATTCCCATTCGTCGTTTAAATCAATTGACATTGTTTGTTGTTATTTGATTCTCTTATTTATATCATTTATTGAAATCAATTTTCCAAGGACTCCTTTAGGAGTCCGAGTCCAAGGACTCACGAAGGTCGGACTAAGGCCCCTTGGGGGGCCGACCCACTCCAATGACTCATTTTATGAGTCCGACTGACTAATCAAAGATGCCCGTGATACTTGGACGGATGATTCTCCAGAGGAACAAACAACGACAACAGAAAACCTACAGATATTAAATATAGTATTTACTAAACAAAGTATTTAGTAAATATATACAATGGCAAATAAGAAGAGGACGCAAAACAAACGCAACAAACGTTCGGGAAAAAAACAGAGGCGCCGAACCGCGGCGAAACAGAGGGGGGGGGGCATCGCATATATATTTAAAGTGTATAGTTCTAATGCTGAAACACCATATAGAAATGAAACCTTTACTACACAAAGGGAACGAGAAACCGCATTTGATAATTATAAAAAAAACAATTCTTCTCGTTTTACATCCGAATACATAACTAATACCACAATATATAATACTGAATACATTTTAAGCATTCACGAAACTCCTTTCCCCGAAGGTCAGTAATATTTTGTAAAACCAACCATCCTTAATTAAACAGACTTAATAAATGCGTTTGCCAAATCCGTCGGAATCCGACTGACTTATTGAAGATGCCCGACTGACCCCTTCGTGAGTCTAACCGACTCCCTAAGGATTAAGACCCGAATGGGGCTTAGTCCGGACCCCTCAAGAACCCTTTGTTCTCATAAACCATATAAAGTTTACAACAATATTAGCCCAATGAGCACTTCCAACGAAGAATCCCAGCCCTGGTGCGAGAAATACCGCCCAACCCAATTCGAAAACATTGTGCTCGACCCCTATAACAAGGAGATTTTCCTCAACATGCTCGAGAAGAAATATTTCCCCAATATTTTGCTCTATGGTCCTCCAGGAACAGGCAAGACCACCACCATCATCAATCTGATAAACGCCTACCAGAAGTCGATGAAACACGTGAACCGCGGCCAAGTAATCCATTTAAACGCGTCCGATGAGAGAGGCATCGACATTATTCGGTCTCAAATCTACCAATTCGTAAAAACCAAAAACCTGTTTGAGGTGGGCTACAAGTTTGTGGTCCTGGATGAAGTCGATTATATGACCAAAAACGCCCAACAGGCGCTCAAATACTTGCTCCAAAGCTGCGATAAAAACGTAAAGTTTTTCTTGATTTGTAATTACATCAGCAAAATCGACCACTCGCTCCAACAAGAGTTCATCTGTATTCGGTTCAACCAGCTCCCGCAACCGCAAATCCACCAATTCATACGCGATATTTGTCGGAAAGAGGGGCTCGATATTAGTGAAACCAGCATCCAGGCCATCCAGCGCCTCTATAATTCGGACATTCGCAGCATGATTAACTATGTCCAGCTGAACCAGCACCAAATCATGTCCAAAAACGCGCACAACATTATGAACAATAGCGTTTGGGAAAGAATGCTGGGACTGTTAGAGGCACGCGATGAAACATCAATCAAACAATACATTTATCAAATTAGCATCCAATACAACATGGACAAGAAACAAATCATTCGCGACTTTTACAATTATATGATTGTCCACAAAACGTGTAATGCGGACTTTTTGGACAATGTAGAGGTTGTCATACATAACAACGAATGCTCGGTGGGGGATTTAATCGATTATTTTGCGGTTTATGGATTGACCGCATAAAAATAATTGTAATATATATAAATGTGTTACAATTCGGAAATGTCTTTTGCGTTTGCCTCAATTGGCTTAGTCAGTATTGTATATTTATATACATACAAAAAATCAGCAACAACCACTGGAATCCAGTATATTTTAATGTTTTACGCTGCGATGGAATTATTACAAGGATTCCAGTATTTCTTTGTCAATCAATGTTCAAATGTCGTCAATATATTTTTAACGGAAATTGCCTATTTACTTGTATTGGTACAGCCTCTAATGTGGAATATGTTTTATTATTTCAACAGTGATAATTGTGATAAAAAAATATTTTTAGTAGCCATCGTATCATTTGTTGTTTGGATGATAGTCGATGTGGGGTCTCGTTTATTGTATAATAAGACCGGTGAAAATAAACCAAAAGTAAATAATCCTCTCGCCTCTGATAAAGTATGTACCAAAAAGCAGAAAACGCATTTGTATTGGGAATGGACTTCAGCAGATTTTGGCGGTTTAAATGCAACATTTTTAAGCTATTTTATGATTTGGTTTATACCGGCTCTGTTTTCAAATCGATTTAGAATGACTTCCGTCCTTATGATAGCCTTTGCTATACTTTCAGCAGTCATTGCTGGTTTAAGTGGTGAGTTTTTTACATTTGCCAGTTTGTGGTGCTATATAAGTATACCCATTTTACTGTGTGTATCTTTTAATTTTATATATTCCCAAAAATAATTGGAAGACATCCTTTGGTGGACCTGCGGTCTTTGGCGGATGTCCTTCGGACATCATACGTCTTCGTCCGAAACCATATAAAAAATACGCAACATCCTATATAACTATGTTGCCCATGGCCGAACCTCAAACCGGATATTTAGAACTCATCCTCGGCCCAATGTTTTCCGGGAAAACCACGCGTCTCATCGAGCGGTATCGCGCCTACTCCTATATAGGCAAGCGCGTCATCGCCATCAACTATTCACTCGATGTCCGTTATAGAAACACGATGCTCTCGTCGCATGACCACATTGAAATCCCGTGTATTTTTGCCGAATCACTGATGGAAGCCACCGCGATGAATGCCGTGCTTGATGCCGACGTGGTCCTGGTCAATGAAGGTCAGTTTTTCCCGGACCTGGTGCCGGCCATCCAACGACTCGTGGAAGGGCAGCGAAAACACGTGTATGTATGCGGCCTTGATGGGGATTTTCGGCGAGAGAGGTTCGGCACCATTCTGGATTTGGTGCCTTTTTGCGACCGCGTGGAGAAGTTGTCGGCATTTTGCGCACAATGCCGGAATGGCACGCCGGCCATTTTTTCGAACCGATTGACCCAAGAGTCATCGCAAGTAGTTATTGGCAGCGATAATTACCGGCCTCTATGCCGCGCATGTTATCGCGGGACAATGTAGAAGAATATTATCTTGCCGCGGCTATTCCAACACAACTTTTCATATTCGTATTAACGGTTGCTATATTTGTCCATGCAGTATTACTTTGACGTTGAGTATCTGTAGAATACGCAATTGAATTGTTTCCCCCGGTAGTACCTTCCATTACTGCAATCCACGTTGCGGTTGGTTCAATGTATTCAATTTGCCATGTTCGACTAGGAGTACTAGTGGCACTAACAGCAGAAGTTGGAGAAGCAGTTGTAACTGGTTTAAAATAATATAAATTACTATAATTTGTACCAGCGCCTCCAACAACAGCACTATTCTGGGTACTCATGATAGCGTTAGGATATTGCGGAACAACTTGGTTGCTACTATAAGTTGAGTTTGGAGCATTGGTTGAACTATAATACAAATAACTATTATTTGATCCAATTAACCATCTGTTACCGGTATATACAACACCATATGCTGGATCTGTAAATGTACCGCATGTTGTCCAAGTAATGCTTGCATTTCCAGCAATTGATACATTTGTTGAATACATAACAGATGTTGATGCGTTTCCACTATTTCCAACAACAACCCAATATCCATTGCCATAATAACAATTATTTCCAAAATAAGTTGTGGCAAATGGTTTTCCACCTGTAACCCAATTAACACCATCGCTTGATATAGCAACAGAAGACGAACCAGAAGTACCTCCATATCCAGTTGCTAAAAATATACCGTTACCATCTTTATCATATCCAAAATTAAGAGCATTATATAGCCATCCAGTTGATGTAAATATTGCGCTAATATTACTGGATGGTGTTGTCCAAGTTGTGCCATTTGTAGAAGTTGATGAATAAAATGTTGTTCCACTATTTCCAATTACAACCCACAATGATGCGGAATTAACAATTCCACAACATACTGCTGTTGGCGTAAAACCAAAGGTTCCCCATGACCAAGTAACAAGATCATTTGAATATCCATAGCGATTATTTCCTGTACCTACTATGACCACTGGCATTTTTGTAGGAGGAACAATAACCGATGTAATTCCAGCAACCGGTTTTGGCTTATTCATACACCCCATTGACGAAAAAGATGATATCATATGGTCTATATGATATCGTGTAAAAGAATATTTACGTTTGAACCAGTTAGAAACATTGTGCTAAATGCTTCTATAATGATGATGGACTTGTTCGAATCCCATTTTGCCAATTTGCGCGGGAACTTGTACCATGATACCGAGACCGGTAAATACGACATGTTCTCCAATAAAGGGACCGGCCACCATATCAATCATTTGACTTTCAAGAAACTGTTTGAGAATATGGCGTCGTTAAAAGAGCCCATTATTTTGGAATCGGGAATTGCCTCGCGCGGCACCCAAAGCACGTATTTGTTCAATGAAGTTGTGCGCAAATATGGGGGTCGATTCTGGTCGGTTGACAATGACCCAGAATTGGTTGCCGCGCATAGAGGCAATATGTGTCCCGGGACCGAGCTAGTTTGTGGTGATAGCGTGGCGTTTTTTCGAGAATGGACTAAATCAAATCAATCACAGAGTCCAGATGTCATCTATTTGGACAGTTATGACTTGGACTTTTACAACCCAGAGCCATCCGGTCAACATGGTCTCGCGGAATACCGGGCATTAGTACCTGTCATAAAGAAAAATACGTTGTTGCTAATTGATGACACTCCGATAAACCCCTATTGGATGGATACACGTGGTCCTGCGTTTTATGATATGATTGATTATTATGGAAAAAATAAGGGAATGCCGGGAAAGGGAATGTATGTGCTGGATGAGATTACCAATGCGGACAAACTGATTCATAATTACCAAGTGTTGTATCGGTTCTCCAATAAATCCAATAAGTAAACTTATTCTCTGTCCGCATAACACTCGTCGCACAAAATCAGCTTTTCGCCTTCTGGAGAGAACCATGCGAACAAGCCGGGGGTTCCGCATTCGCAACGTATGATTGACTTGGGCTCGGGTTTTGCCATAGGCTCGGGATAAACCTTTGCCATAGGCTCGGGATAAACCTTTGCCAAAGACTTGTCAGAGGCCTTTGGCTCTTGGGATCGACTCTTTGAGTCTTGGAGTCGAGCCTTTGGCTCTGGGGGTCGAGCCTTCGGCTCTTGTGTGGGTCGACTCGTCGCGTCTTGTCCGTTGGCAACTTCCAAATTGTGACGACGTTCTTCATCTCGCATTTCCTTGTATTTATTCACATTTTCGGCATTGTGTTCAATATCGGCACTGCTTACCGCATATTTCTTATCGCGACTGAACGAGCTTTTGTTTCCGTATTTTCCGGGCATCTTTGTGTCTTGAATCTTGGGCATCTTATAATAAAATCAATGTTTCCACGTTGATTTTATTTCAATTTTTCCGTGTTTAGCGAATAAAACCGTGCGCTAATATATAATGGTCGCGCGGCGTACACGACGAAGACAGAGAGGCGGCGCAAATTGCGATGATAATATAAAAGGTATTCATGACAGTGTTGTTAGCCTAACAAAACAAATCAATGGGCTAAAAACAGAAAAACCATCGGATTTCAAAGAGTTTCAAACAAAGTTTATTGATGCTTTCTGGAAAAACATATTTAATTCGTTCAAACGAGAGATTATGGATGACCCGATGTGCGAAGTTAGTTCACAACTATTAACAAAACTTGGCAAATCACTGGATTCACTTAGTTTATCGATTGACTCAAAAAATGTGTATTTAACAAACATTTTTTCAGAATCTTATAAAACAGAAATACCGGCGGCAATACAATCAATCAAATCTCATATTTTGGTTTTGGAAGAGAAAAATAGAGCGGCCACAAGCGCAAGCGTAGCTACTTCTAGCAATTCAAAAAAATCAAAAAAAAATAAATCAACGACGGTTGTTGCTGTGCCTAAAACAGAGGTAACTCCTCCAATCGAACTACCAATAGTAGAAGAAACTCGTTCAACTAAGTCCAAGTCTCCTATTGAGTCAAAGCCAAAAACCAAAGCAAAATCCAAAGCCAAAACAAATAATACCAAAATATCTTGTAAAACTGTGGTTAGCATTTTGATTTCAACTGTCGACGCATTAATCGGTGATATCGATAGACTTCCTTTAGATCCTACAATTATTAGTAGAATCGATGAATGCGTTTCAGATTTAAACAGTTTTGATGATTTGAACTGCAACCCCGATGATCGCATGGCTATTTACAAAAAAAGAGAGGCGCTTAAAACATCCATTATTATAAAAAATATCACTGATAAAAGAGAAGACCTAACCACAATATTGGACAAAATAAAATCAGAAGAAGAACAGTTTGTTGACAAATTAATATCGGATTTTAAAACCGAATACAAATCAAACATTGACATATTGAATAGCAACAAAGATGTTGCGCAAAATATAGTTCGCAAAACATTTAAAGAAACACTGAACTTTGCTATCAATTATGATAGTCGTATATTGCCAAAAGAGATGTATGATTATAGCTATTTGTTTTCATACGTGTTTTGTATGACCGGATTATTCAATCGGTTTTTGAATAATAAAAATGCTGGAATAAAACTTGTTGTTAAGGGCGGGAAAGCACTTCAGATTATGAAACCCGAGGTTTACCACTTATCGGATGACCTCGATATACTTATTTTATATGAACCAAAAAAATCGGAGATTTATGCATCTCAATTGGCCATCAAGTTTTCATCATTATTCAAAGGTCTTGAAAATGTCTTAACTATCACAAAGGATGATATTCAATTATCAAAAATAAGTTACAATTCGGAGCGAGGTTTTATAAAAGTTGTTTCAGATATTGGGTGGAAACAACCGGACCCGGAACATAATTTTTTTAATGAAATCAAACAAACCGCAAAAGAAGATGAAATTAGTAATTTTAACAAAAAAGTCATATTTGATTTGTTATATTACCACCAAAGTATTGATTCTTTTTTCAAAGAAAAACGGTTTTATTATGACAAATATTCAAATATGCAACAGGGAGAATGCGATTGTAGTTCAGATAGTAAAAGTTCTACGGAGTGTGATGTTGTATGTAAACAGCGAACTCATTTTGTAGAAAAGTTTGCCAAATATTTAACAATTTTACCGGTTGAAGGTGTGACGCCTGCTTATTTTATACAGGCGTTACCGATACCACCCACAATCACTGGTCAGCTGCCTATGAATTATCCACCTATGAATTATCCACCCATGCCTGGTTATTCACCCACGATGAATGGCCAGACAATGATTTATCCACCCATGAATTATCTACCCATGAATTATCCACCCATGAATTATCCACCCATGATTTATCCACCCATGCCTGGTTATTCACCCATGATGACTAATTCGAATATGTATTATCAACAACCTCAGATGAATGGTCAACAATCCAGGAATGGTCAAAAACCCAGGAATGGTCAACAATTCAAAAATAGTCAAAAACCAAGGAATGTCCAGCCACCCAAATAAATATTTCCAAGTATTCTATAATGTCCGACGAAGACTCAACCTCAAACAGTTCCGAATCATCATCGTGTTCTACACCATCATCCATCCATGTCGATATGACAGCAAATGATTCGTATGAAGACATTCAAATTATGAACGGCGTCACTGAAGATTCAATGCATACAATTCAAATTACACCCGCACCAAGCATTTCAAAAGATGAATCCGTGGTGGAAGTGCCGAAATCCAGCTGGTTGTGTCCATGGATAAAGCCTGTCAAGACTGACGACGTACCCAAAGATAACCAGGACACCAATCAGAAAATCGGCGTCGCCACCACCGTCGCCGTCGAGTTTTATCGCGCTCTAGTCGCCTCGTTTTTGATTCTGTTTGTCCCCCAGAGTTGCGGCGACCACGTGTGTTCATTTAGTGAAAATGCGCAAACGGGTCCCGACCCCCTGTATAATGCCGGATTCGCATTCAACTGTATTACCATGGCGGCATTCGCCGCCCTCTATTATGCCGAGGTCCGCCGCGAAGGCAAACTGATTGCCTACCTCGACGTGAATCCCGCCAAACCGTCCGACAATGACTCGGTCGGCCAGGTACTCGAAAAGATGCCGAAATACCGCAGCGATGGCATCCTCTATTATGACAGCCTCTATACCAAGGCGGGGTACACGGTGATTACCTGCTTCTCCATCAATACGGTATTGTCGGGCCTGGTGGTGTACAAATACTATTTGGATGACAAGACGACGACCACCTACATAACCTCGGTGTTATTTGTTATCCAGAAGTTGATTCAAGTCTATGCGACGCTGAAAACGGATAAAAATGTGTTTTATTCGGCGTATTTAAGCGGGAAAATCCAGTACAATGATATGGACAAGGACAAGGATGAACCGAAGGTATAAACCGTAGGTGGGACATAAAGATATCTTATTTGCTATAAGATATATTTGTATCGAAACATACAGACATTATCTATATCTAATCTAATGGTTGTATTATTAATAATTATTTTAAATATGTTGTGTTTGGCAAATGCTCAGTCCAATTCAGGAATATGGATATCTGGTAGGGGGGTGTCCGGTTCTTGGAACTCAAATAAATGGATATCAGAGACGTGGAACTCAAATGCGGATTACTCATCAAATCATAATTCGTACATATCCATTGTAAAGTCAAATCCATTTATTTCAACCAGTAGTGCGTATTCGATATTATCTGTTGCTCCAACAGTTGCTCCCACGCGTGCTCCTCAAACAACTTTTTCAAATCGTAATTCGTACATATCCATTGTAAAGTCAAATCCCTTTGTTACAATGAGTCGCGCGTATTCGATAGCTCCTACGTTTGCTCCTACGGTTGCTCCTCAAATAACTTTTTCAAATCATAATTCGTATATATCCATTGTAAAGTCAAATCCATTTATTTCAACCAGTAGTGCGTATTCAATAGTTTCGATTGCTCCTACACTTGAACCAACGCTTGAACCTACGCTTATACCGTATCCAAATCCAAAAACCATTATATTCGAGACAACATCCACTTTATCTGGATTTCCGACGGCCTCTCTTTCCGACCAAGAACAAACAATATATATTGTGGCTTTCTCGGCATCCATCCATATCGATTCCAATATGGTAAAGATTGTCAAGCAAGAAATCGCAAACCGGCGATTGACCTATAACATCGATGTAACTACGCGAATAACATATCCGTATGTTTCCGACCCACAATCTGCCTACATCCTGCTAGTACAACAAATCCAGGGTACGGGAACCAATTTTACAAGCCTGTTGAAGTCTGTTGCCTTAAAAATGGGTATTGAATCGTTCAGCAATGTCTCTGTAATTGGAATCCAAGTATCGCCTCTATTAAATGAGGATGATGAGATTAGCGCAATAACCCCTCGGCATCAAGTAGGAACGATGCTTATCGTTATTATGTCGATTTCCGCGTCAAGTGTAGTTATGGCATTTTTTGTATATTTATACAAAAAACATCGTCAACGGTTCACGAATGAAAGGCTTCTAAATCTGCAACGCATATCCAAATATTTTACAAACAAAAGGTGCATGGATGAAAGGTCCATAAATGAAAGGTCCATTTATGCACCCTCCATAAATGAAGTATGGGGAATCGAAAGTTGTGTTATAGAAGATTCCTTTACCGAAATATGCGTTACCGAAGGGTGCGTGTCCGATGGTCCAGCATCTAACAGCATCCAATCAATCGTCGACTAAATGACCGTTCTTCCTTTATTGCGGGCTGAATCGTTTTGCGAAAAACATTACCATCTACCTCCGGCGGTATTGTGGTCGGATACGTTTGTTTTTCCGGATGGTTGCGCAATTTATACAAATAATCCGCGCACGAAATCCCATCCAACATCCAATGCCGTCTATAAATACTCAAATATCGGTGGTCCGCGGTCTTTCGACACATATGACACAAGTAAAATATGAGCTCGGTAATGTAGTTCACATATTCCACCGATTCTTCCACACCCTCTATATTAATTTTTTCAATAAGACTATTGTAATTGTTCAGCCTCTCATTGATATCATCAAGCGGCGTGAAATAGATTTGTTCAAACCGTCCCGCATAGGATTCCCACATTTTCGCGGATTTATAATTGATATCCGCCTTTTCACGCAGCTTGAAAAAAGTATTGACCGTAGAGAGGATGAATGTTGTCACCAAAATATAGAAGAGCTGCGACTTTGTCACAAATGTGGTGCTGGACCCGGTTTGACCGGCGGATAAGGCCGTGAACAGCGTGATTGCGAAGTTGATGGGCGTCGAGATGTAGTTCCAGAATGCCGCGTTGAAATACTTCTTTTTGACCTGGATGCCGATACGCAAATTGAGATTGTCTTGGACCACGAGCATGATTCCCCAGGTGGGAGAGAGATTGTCGATGGCGTAATTTTGGGTGAGCCCTTCCGAACTAATGATGGAAACATCATCTGGATGTCGGGGGATTAACTCGATTGGTATATTATTGGGTTTTCTTGTTGATGATACATTTGGATCGGGTGTCTTTGGAACAGGTTCATTTTGACCTTTTTCTTCATCGCTTTCAACATCCAGCATCATATTATTAGAGCTTATTCTAATAATATATTTTAAACTTGCGACTAGTTATATTCCAGCGATTTATACACCTGTGGATCCAAATCCGCCGCCACCTCTCGCGGTTTCTCTGCCTAAATCTTCCTCGCGCTCTACCAATTCCACAAAAATGGGAATAAGCCCCGGCGCACAAATCTGGACAATGCGGTCAAACTGATTCACGACATGGAGATTTTGAAAATTGTCAAATGCTCCAATGATGTTTCCACGATACCCTGAATCGATGATTCCAGTACTATTGGCGAGTCGCAATGGCGTATTAATAATGCTCGAACGAGGATGTAAATAGTAGCCGGTGTTGTACTCATGGCAATTACGCTCAATAATCTTGGCGCTACACCGGATGCCAAAATTGATTTTGGAAACACCGGTCATCATTTGTTGGTCATTTGGCACAAATAAATCGAATCCGGCGTCAATGTGCTGGACATAATTGTCCATCTTGGCATTGCGGTTGTGGATTGCCTCGTAATAACGATTGTATAATTCGGGCTTGTCGCGGTCGACCAAGACGGATAAATGCATGTATCGGGGGTAAACATTGAGCAAGTTGTTGTAAATCATCTTATTATAGTGTAATAACACGATTGCGTTTATATGTTTTATATAAAATAATTCTGTTAAGAGCCAAAGGCTCAGTCGGATTAATCTACGATTCATCCTTGGGTCGGCTCTTATCCATGGATCTTCGTGGTGGTACATTTCATCATCTTGTTCATCGACGCCGTCGGTATACAGCTCGCTGAGTACCCAATGCGCTCCTTAAATGTTGCCCCCGGTCCCGGCACTCCATACGCAAGAGCATTTGCCGTATGTCGCCCATAGGCCGTGGTAAACGTGCTCGCCGAACTGGTAATCGTATCATACTTAAGTCGCGCCAAACGACTACTCGCATCCACACTTCCCTGGGTAGCAAACTTGCTATTGCTTGGCTTGTAATAGAGAGGCACATAAGGAGTGCCAATCTTGGGACTCATAGTTCCAACGTAGTTTTGGTCAATACCCAAATTGGTGGAAGCATTAAATGGTACTTGATTGAAAATATTGTTCTCAGGGGTTTGACTGCCAGGACCCAAATCGGGTTGTAAATAAAATGCTCCATCTGCGAGATTTGCACCATTATATGCGACGGTGGTAATTAGTGCGCCATTTACACTGTGATTGTTATTCGTGCCTGTAGGGTAATATCCGGTGTTTGTACCAATGATTTGCTGAAACACGTTGGCCAAAACACGTATTACCGGAACCGCCACATAGGATGTCAACGACAATACGAGTGGGCTGGATACATATTTTGCGGTCGAATATACGTTTTTATTCACCGCCTTACACTGGATCTGGATTCGGTCTGTCCTCACATCATAGGCAAAGTTCATCGCAAACTCTTTTTGACCAGTGACTTTATTTGTAAAATAATGACCGTTTAAAAACATAACGTTTTGAAATAAGGACACAAACTCACCCAAATCGTAGTCGCCATCGGGAATTGTCACATTAAAATCAAATCCATTAATCCATTGATAGGTAAATAGAGGCGACACGGAAAACCCTCTTATCGACACCTTGGCGCAATGGTTGATACCCGCCGGTGAGTAAATGTTTTTCAGACTCTTGCCAGAACCCGGTTCCACGGTTGCGTCACCAAATCGCACATAACTGTATTGGTTTTGCGCAACGGTCAAATTACGACTCACTAAATATTCATTGGTCGATGTGTAATACTTGTCGTTGTTTTTCGATTGGATGAATGTGCGCTTCACATTGCCGCTGCTGCGGACTCGGCGCCTGGCATCCGCCGCCTTATTACACGCGACTTTGTCGCACATCGTGGTCGGCCTCTCAGTTTTGTTCACGGTAAGTCCAAACTCGGCCACTTCGACATTTGCGGTTTGCTTGGTAGAGCTCGTATTCACGATGGTGCCACCGGGAGATGTGAAGTCATCCAAACTAATGGAAGCGCGACTACACGCACCAACGTTGGCAATTTCTTTACGATAATGGCGGGTCGGCTGAGCGGCAAATATATTTTTGGGAACTGTCGAATTGCTGTTTCGTTTTAATCCGGCCACGATTTGGTTAAATGTTCGGCCTTTCCACGAAATATTGCGTCGTTCCATTGGCGCAGACATTATACATATCGCAAAGAGAATATATTATTGACTATGCCGATTCCACCTTCACGCATTTCGAATCCACTTCGAATGTTGGCGTTTTCTGTTCTTGGGGAACAATGCGCAATAAACATTTGGCCTTCTTGCCATAGAGAGGCCGCGTACACCCACTTTCCTTCTTACGGCGCGTCTTGGCGTTACATTTGCGAACGACAACCGGCTCGGGCAAAACACACCGCGACCGGAAGTTCTCGTATGTATCACGCACTTGCTCATAGGAAAGCCCCGACTTCTTATGAAGCATTTCATTTATAAGTTCGTGGAGGTCGAATACGTATTTAGAAAAGGTTGCGCGAGAGGCCATGTGTGACATATTTAGGGGGAGCTTTTTCAGATTTTGCCTTAGGTTGGCGCGGCATTTACCGCAGGGGAGCACATTACGAAGACTCAGTACATATGCGCGATAATTCACCTTGTCTTTATGGGTTGGATTTACGGGGTAGTTGAAACTCATGGTGTGTAAAAAATGCCATTGGCTTGGACCCCAAATCGTGGTCAGCATCCCGTCATTGCTATTGTAGTCGCTCTCGCTATATGGTGACGTCTTCCGGGTCTTCATTTAACATAGCTCGATATTTTATGGAATCCTAAATATTCGTCTGATATGCGTGTTTTAATGTATGTGATTATTTTATACAATGCCGACAATAGTTGAAGTAATTAACACATTTATTAAACCGCATTATAAAAAAATAATAATTATTGGTTCACTCATTGTGTTTTTGATAGCGGCGTATTTCATTTATAATAAGTGGAATAAACCTGTGGCAGATAAATACAAAGATATTTATCAACCAAATAATAATGGGTCAAATGAAGCAACTATCTATTTCTTTTTTGCGGATTGGTGCCCTCATTGTACAAAAGCAAAACCAGAGTGGACAGCGTTTGCGAATGAAAAAGATGGTAAAATTGTGAATGGTACCAAGTTACGATGTATTATGGTAGATTGCTCGGACCCTGATGTGCCCAATGTAGCAGAAAAAATTGACCAATATGGTATAAACTCTTACCCAACCATCAAGTTGGTGTTACAAGATAATACATATGATTTTGACGCAAGTGTTACAAAGGAACATTTAGTCAAGTTTGTGGAGACGGTCATTGTTTAAGGCACCGACTGTGCCTCATTCTGTTTCTTTTCCTTAAGTTGCCTTTCATGGTCGGCATCTTTTATACGGTCGGCATCTTTTATACGGTCGGCATCTTTTATACGGTCGGCATCTTTTATACGGTCGGCATCTTGTAGTTGCCTTAACCATCGCCGCGCATCTTCCGCGCCATTTTCAACCGCATTTACCCTCTCTTCTGGTTTCTCCAATATTGCCATTTTTTTTGAAATACTATACGTGGCATCAAAAAATATATCATTCTTTTGAACCCTGACTTTATCTTGTGTATATGTCAAAATAATAGCAATCAAACACAATAGGTATTCAAACAATCCCATATTCTCAGTAATTTCAATCGGTAATTCCTTGATGCGAACACCCAAAATGTTTTCTTCGGAATGTCCGTGACCCAAGCATTTAGCAATCGGATAATTTGAATAAAACCCACCATCCGTGTAAAATGTCCCATCATATTTGAATGGTTTACATAATATGGGCAACGCCCCCGACGCGGATATTCCATCAAGTACGCGCATATTTGGCCGCGTTTTATGCGATAACTCCTCACTTTCGGCAGTTTTAAGATTGATGGTGTAAAAATACAATTCTTTTCCTAAAAGTTCATACAATTCTCGAAATGTAATATTGATATCAATGTCCTTTCCTTGAAAAAGCGGAATAAATACTTTGTAAAAAAACGAGCTGTCGTGTATTCCATTTCCAACAATACAATCGTAATAATTAACGGTTTGAAGTCCAAACAAGATGTACCACGGTCTGCCAATCAAATATTTTTCAATCGTTTCAAGTGGATATCCCAGCGCCAGCATTAATGCGAGCACACTCCCTGAAGAAGTACCGTAGAATGACTCGACCGTTTCGTAATTCCATATTCCTTGCCGATGTGCTTCTTGTAATGCTCCAAACGCATTCATAATAACAACGTCTCCGCCGGTAATGACAATATGCTTGATTATCGGCGCGCTCTTCTGAATCGGATCATCCATTTTGTGATACTAATTATCACAAAATCGGTTTATATATTTTTGGGGTGGTATTGTCAAAATAATTCCAACCTATGGAATATACGCCCAACCAATGTCTATTTTTTTATTTGACGAAGAAGAAACCAAGGGTAAAATCAACATTGATGACCTCTATGAAAAACAGCAAAAGAAGGATCTGAAACAAGTGAGCATATTCAATAAGATTCTGAACCGCATCCACAATAAGATTCGCATCACCGCGCGCAACCGAAATGGCGACAAGTTTATTTGGTTCACCGTGCCCGAGTATATTTTTGGCGAGCCCGTCTATCAACAAGCGGATTGTATTGCCTATTTAGTCGACAAATTGGAGGAAAACAAGTTCTATATTCGGTATATGCATCCCAATTCGCTTTTTATATCGTGGGCGCATATTGTGCCTGGTTATGTGCGCAGTGAGATTAAGAAGAAGATGGGACTGATACTTGATGAATATGGAAATGTGGTGGATAAAGTCGAGGGTCGGGAAGATGTTGCCCTAAATGAACGGCTTATTAATACGCAGCAGGCGGCGGCGGGACCCGTCAAAAAGATATTTACGCCAATTACCAATTACAAACCAACTGGGAAGTTTGTGTATGACCCATCGTTGTTTGAAACCCTTGAAAAGAAGCTGGAATAGAGGTTTTCGTTTATTTGTGTTTCTTTCGTGTTCCCCCAGAGGATGCCTTTATTTGCGCAGTGGTCTTGTTCAATATTTTTTGTAAAACCGCATTGGGCATTTTTGAATCTTTAATAATTTGAATCAAGTTATTGATTGCTTCTGCCTTAATATCTGGTTTCGCAATGAATAAATTGTTCATGGATTCAATTGCGTCTTTGTATGATTGGCTATTCAATATCTCTTGGCTCAAACCTGCGTTAACTGGAAAGTTTGTCATTTTTTCACGAACAACCTGGTTGATCAATTGCGATACATTTCCATCGTAATCATTGTAATTGCGCTGGGGTATCCGTGGAGTTTTTTGATAATTGTCCAAATATGTGTCAATATCGGAATCAACATTGGGTAAATGTTTTGTAGCCCCTCCAGATTGGGTAGCCCCTCCAGATTGGGTAGCCCCTCCAGATTTTTTATTGGCATTTTGTATAATCTGTGATATTTCGTTTGTTAACGCATTTGATACGGCCAATGGAGTGGTTAGCGGCACCATAGTCGATGGCACCATAGCCGATGGATTAGTTAACGATGCACCCAATGAAGCATTCATTACCGGCTGTACTATGTTGGTTACAGGATTTGTATTTTCCGGACCTTCTTCTTGAACTTCGCGCAATCCAATTTTATTTTGAGCAATTTTGGTTGATTTATCAATAAATTGTTTTATAATATCGTCGATTTTGTTTACGGTATCATCCGTATTTTGAGGATTTGGTTTGATTAATTTTAATTCTTCTGCCAATTTGTTCTGTAGTTGTTTTAAATCTTTTGATACATCATCGATACCACTGACTATCTTTTTCAAATACCGAAGTTCCTTTATATAGGCCGGCATAACAACATCACTCATTTTGCTCGACAATTCTTTTACAAACCCTTCATCGTGATATAATACTTTATCCATGCTGTCGCCAAAAATAGTTTTGATATCTGTGCCTTCCAATTTGACATTTTCTTTCATAAATTTGGCAATTGAATCGGATAAAACCCCCTTCAATTGATCGAGCACCAAGTTCATTTATAATATAATTATACAAATATGTTTGAACCGAAAAATTGAACATCCTGGGCCTAAATAGTTATGGAAATCATATAAAACGATTGCGTTTAAATACCCAACACCAAATCAATCAATTAATAATGGAAGCCCAAATCGAAATAGAAGAACGCCGTGTTGCTAAATCGCGGACAAAAAAGACGCACACACAATTGTCCAAAACCGAAAAAGCGAAGTTATGGGAAATATTGGACACCGATACGCCAAAGAAGAAACTGGTGATTGAACCCGACATGGCGTCCACAATTTGCCAGTTGTGCGATTCGGCACTTCTGTTGCGCGACGACGGGTTTCCGACATGTACCAACAGCGCATGTGGCCTCATTTGCCGCGACGTGGTCGATTACAATGCCGAGTGGCGATTCTACGGCGCCGACGACAAGAGTTCCACTGACCCCACACGATGTGGCAACCCCATTAACCCACTGCTCCAAGAGTCGTCGCTGGGGTGTAAAGTGCTGTATTCGGGCAATTCATCGTATGAGATGCGCAAAATCGGCAAATGGACCGAGTGGCAGTCGATACCACACCGCGAAAAATCGCTGTATTCGGAGTTCACCTACATTACCATGATGGCGCAAATCGCGGGAATACCGAAAATCATCGTGGATGATGCGCTGGCGATCCACAAGGACATTTCAGAGCAAAAGATGTTTCGCGGGTGTAATCGCGACGGCATAAAGGCGGCGTCTATCTACATTGCGTGCCGGCAAAACGGATGTACGCGCACATCCCACGAAATCGCGGAAATCTTCCACTTGGACAATGCCTCGGCGACCCACGGGTGTAGTTTGGCGCTGGATATTTTGAACACGGTGGAGCGCAATGCGGGGCTAGAACAGACCAATTTGGGGGTGACTCTTCCGAGCGCGTTCATCGAGCGTTATTGCTCGAAACTGAATATCGGGAAAGAACACATGATGCTGGGCAAGTTCGTAGCGGCGCGGGTCGAAAAGATGAATCTGATTCCAGACAACACGCCATATTCGATTGCGGCGGGTATCATCTATTTTGTGTGCCAATTTTACGGCCTTAGTCAATCAAAGTCGGATATTGCCATTGTGTGTAAAGTGAGCGAGGTGACGATTAGCAAATGCTGTAAGAAGCTGGAAGATAGGAAGGCGGACCTCGTGCCGGCGTGCTTGCTAAAGAAGGCGTATGTGTAATACAAGTAAATATAATATATTTACTCGTATATATATTTGGTATGGATACAACGCAAGATGATACAATTGGAATGACCATCGAGGAATTGGCGCCGGGTGATGCTCTGGATCATATCAAGACTCTTCCCAAAATCATATTTATCGTACCATATCGCGACCGCAAAGAACATTTAGAACAATTTCGGCTTCATATGAAAATGGTTTTGGAAGATTTAAACCCGGCCGATTACCGTTTTTTAATTGTCCATCAATGCGACGCGCGGTCATTCAATCGCGGTGCTATGAAAAACATCGGGTTCATCGCCGCTTCGCGGCTTTATCCCAATGATTACCGCAATATGACTTTTGTGTTCAATGACGTGGATTGTATGCCGATTCAAAAAAATATGTGGGATTACGTCACCCAACACGGTGTTGTAAAACATTACTATGGATTTACATATACGCTGGGTGGAATCGTATCCATCACCGGACACGATTATGAACGCATTGGCGGATTTCCCAATTATTGGGGCTGGGGCTACGAAGACAACGAACTACAGAAACGCGTCGAGAAGGCAAAAATCCACATTGATCGCAGCGTGTTCTATCATACGTTGGACACAAATAACATTATGCAGTTGAGCCATGGATTGTTGCGCGTAATGAATAAGGATGATTTTGAGAAGTTTTCCACAGGTGCCGCGGAAAGTTTGTATACTATTATGAAGTTGGATTACAATGTTGTATCCAACGCAGGTATTTCAAATAGTGTAGATGTGGATTTTGTGAATGTCACGCTGTTTCAAACCGGGTATGAAGAGTCGAAGTCGGAACAGTTTGTGTATGATTTAAAAAATGGCAATCGCCCAATTGTGAGTTTTAAACGGAAAAACGGCAATCCGCGGATGTTGATGAAGTTTATTTGAATGATATTTATCGGGGAGCGCCAATGTATGGTTACAAGCAATGTTCCGATTATTTTCTATAATATATTATAGAATGCCTCCCAAAAAAGAATCTCCCAAACAATCGTTAACAGATATTATCAACCACAATTCTGAAAATCTTTTTCATGCTGCTAGAAAAGGAAACATAACAAGAATAGAGAAATTATTAGAGAAAGGAAATGTCGACATTAACTGGGCATGTCCTGAGGTTAAATATTACAAAGAGACGCCGCTTATGGCAATAATAAATAATAATAAAAAAAACGAAGATGTGGTTAAAAGTACAGTTCAGTATTTAATTGATAATGGTGCTAATATCAATCAAAGAACTGCGTATGGTTATACACCACTTTATTACGCTGTCATGCGAAATAGTGTTTCGTTGGTTCAATTGCTTTTGAGCAATGGAGCTGACCCAAACATTACGAATAATAACAAAGATACGCCTCTTCACACAGCAATTGAGAAACAAAATCAACGAATAATAGATTCCTTGCTGATTGCGGGCGCAGACGCTGATATAATTGAAAATATGTATAATCGTACTGCAAGGCAACACTCAATGAATTACCCACATATTAATGTAGATACAAAAACCGCAAATACATTGAAGTTCATAAATGTTATGAAACATAAAGGCGCCCTTAATCGATTAGATTTTGCCAGCTTGGATGATTTTCGGGATTATTCCGGAGGTAAAACAACCAAACGCAGACGAACCAATAAACGAAAGACAAATAAAAAACAATAAACCGTTTAATACGGGTTTAGACCGCGCGTCTTTTTACCGCCGTCGTAGGCGACCGCGTGACCGTTTTTCAACATCCAGTCATTCATACACTCGTTGTCCAAGTAGACCTTTGCCAGCAATCGACCATATTTCTCGGTCGTAACATTGCGCAACGTGATTGTTTTACCCAATATCTTTGCGCTCAATGCGTCGCGGGCTACAATGGCTGCGTCTTTTTCAGCGGTGTCAATGCCGTGTAATCGAATTGAAAATCGATAATATTTGGAGTCTTCGTATGGTAATGTAGATACAATGGTAATTGTATCGCCATCTTACCGCGCCCTCGGTAGAATAAACGGCTTGGCGTTATTGCGCGTTTCCTCAGATATGTGATTATTGTTGATACAGTTTCCCATTTTGATTACATTATGTAGATACCATAAAATAGATTCAATTTTATGGTAAAATATGTTGATTCTAGGGTTAAGGCTTCGACTAAGATGTATTCGACCTCCAGTCGGATTTCCAATGCTACCCCTTTGCGCACCCAAAGTGCGCAAAGGAGTTGTCATCCCGCTTTACGGGATGCGTCGCACTCCAGTCGGCTTTGTCTTAAAAGAAGGTGGGCTTTCCATTCTTGTAGACTCCTACTTCGAGTGAAATCTCGCCATTCTCATCGGCCTCGTATATAGGACCATCCTTCTCATTCTGGATGTAGTAGGTCTTGCCCTTGATTACAGTTTCATAGACCTCGGCCTCTTCCTCTTCCTCCTGGTCGTCTGCTTCTTCAGCAGCAACTTCTTCTTGGTCGTCTGCGACTTCAGCTTCCTCTTCTTCCTGGTCGTCTGCGACTTCTTCCTCTTCCTCAGCAGCCTCCTCCTCTTCTTCCTGGTCATCTGCTTCTTCAGCAGCAGCTTCTTCCTCTTCTTCTTCAGTGGCCTCCTCCACAACCTCTTCAGTGGCCTCCTCCACAACCTCTTCAGCTTCCTCAACTACTTCTTCTTCTTCTTGGTCGTCTACGACTTCCTCAACGACCTCTTCTTCAATAGTCATGACAATTGGCTCAACAGCAATGGGCTTTTCCACAATAATCTCCTTTTTCACAACAACAACTGGCTCCTCTACAACGTCGTCATCATCCGACACCAAATCAATGACAGCTCCTATATTATTGGATACAGTTGTCTTAGACTTCTTGGCATTCTTGTACATTCGCTTGTATTTAGCAACCTTCTTGGAAAGACGACGATTCTTGGATTCCAAGTATTCGAGCGCGATTTTCAAAGAATCGGCACGCTCAGAAAGCGCGTAATTCTCATCGAGCATTTGTCGAAAACATGGTAATTCCATCAAAATATTATTTGTGTGTTTTAAATCAGCGTAAATGTCGTAGGCTTGCATCGGATACAAATATTTGCGGTTTGCTTTTATTCCCTTTTAACATATCAATAAGGGGAACCGCTTTGCTTATACCCCTTAGACCCCTCCAAGGGGAACCGCTTCGCTCATCCCCTTTAACCCCTCCTCTTTTCCTTTATAATAATACACATCCAAAAAACATCCAAAAAATACATTCAAACGAGAAAGAGGAGGAGTCTGAGAGGAACCTAGGTTCCTCTCCCTTGTTAGTACCCCCACCTACTAAAACACGCTCCAAACTCGATATCAAATATATGTTCCCGAAACATCTGCTGAACAAAAAAAAACGACAGCTGGCACAAAATGCCCGTTCGGCAAATATGCGACCACCAGACCTCTCCCATCGCCCTCACTAGATGTGTATTACGCCGTATAATAAACCCCGTAGCAAAATGAATATCATCCGTGTCTTTGAGTCCGCTCTCCACTTGTTCGCGAATATATGCCTCGTAGGTTCCTTGTTTCACTGCATACCGCGGCTGTAGAATCGCCTCTTTCAACTCACTGTATGCCGAGGCCGGCCACTCTTGGCTAATAAATGGGTGCCGCGCCATACACACACTGTACGAGCTATATTTCACCATGTTGTCCGCGAGTTGCGTCACTTTTGGCCCATCAACGGCAAGTGCGCTGTCAAAATAACATGTGACCGAATAATGTCGTAATTCGGTCAACATATGCGGACATGACTTCACCCATTTTGCCAGCATGGCGGGTTCGAGCGCAGGATTCTCGAGAAACACGCCAATCCATGGAGTCGAATTAAGTTTTTCAAACGTAGCTTGGTTGTCAGTGTAATAGTAGCAATTGAAATCGGATGCCGGCGCCGGGGGTATGAAATTGCGCTCGTTGTTATCTTTTCCAAAAAAACACGTATAAAACGCGATCATGTGAATAATACAAGCGAATTATGTTTGTATTATTTTGTCCTTGAATTGTTTATTTAGACAACGTCACTTTTGCCCATTTTGGCGGGAACAAGTCGCGCGTATTCACGCTGCCCATTTTGGGTCCAAACCACACGTCGGGATAACACACAATTTTGTCCGGATTCGGGTTCAAATACGCGGACCACCAACTGAACGAGCTATTGGCGATGATATTATGGTTGCAATTGCTCATCAACAGCATTTGCTCCCAGTCCGCCATTTTTGATGAACATGGGACAAACTCAATGGTCGGGTATTTGGCGGCCAATACGCGAATGGAGATAGTGACTGTCTCGATATCGGGTTCTTCAAAAAAATACGCAACGCGCATAATCCGGGTTCCGGTTTTTTGGATAATATGGTTGATGGCGCGAATATAGTAGGTCACCGGCATAACCGGGTGGCAATCCTGTTTGGTCGCATAATCACCGATGCGGAAATGGATGGAAATGGTTGGCACAATTGTGTATGAAAGTTGGTATCGGGCTTGTTTTTCGCGGAGATTCAACATACAGATGATTTCGTCGTAGTGTTCTGCAAAGTACATGTAGGACTGGAAATACCCGTATAAACAGATGCTGAAGTTGGAATAATAATAGAGCTGCGCATCGATAGAGGGGTCGTATTGAAACCCGATTTCTTTTACGGTATGCTGGACAATGGTGCGGTTGTTGACGGGTTCTGTTGATGTGGAGCCGACAATTTGGTCGGTTTTGAGCTCGGAAAACAGGGTGTTCCAATAAGTGGGTCGAGGAACGCCGGTGGTTAAGATATCGGAGTGCTTGAATACGTAGGGACGACCGGTTTTCTTGGCCTTGGCCAATGTGGCAAATATCTGGAATAGCTGGTTTCCTAGACCGCCCATTAGGAAACACGTTATAAACTCGGCCATGGTATTTACAGAGATTGATGGGATGTTTTTATATCAGTGTGAAGTTATGGATTATTATAGTCGTAGTTGATATGAAAAATTGAATATTTTGAAAGTTATATTGTTATCTTAATAACTAATGCTCATTTTATCATAAATATGTCGTCTATTGTAGATACACCCTTGCAAGGTACTGCGTTTCAAGATATTTCATTAGAAGAACTTTACATCGCGTCACTTGATGAAATGGACAAAATTGCACTGAATGTCGCCAGGACCACAATGGGCTCTCTTTTCAGCCTCTCAAAGTCAACTGCGTTCATTGAATGGACGAATGAACGTAATAAAAAACAAATGGATGCTTAGAGCAAATGTTTACAACAAATACTCCCTAAGCACGCAGTGCGACTGTGTGTGTGCTTACAATAAGTAATCACTAAGCACGCAGTGCGACTGTGTGTGCTTACTACAAGCAAATGTATAGTACTATCACACTACGTGTGACAGCGCAACCGTGCTATTACAAATGTTTACAATAAGTAATCACGAATTGCCGCAATAATATTGGACCCCAGTTTGCGTTTTTTTCCACTCGATTCCAAAACAATCGTGTCTAAATAGGCAGGCTCTGCACGCAAGTGGTCAATAAACGCTGCAAACGTCGCAAATGGCCGCATGATTTCACCCGAAATGGTGGAACTGATTCCGGGGATTTGCATCAACATCAGTTGACCAATGTTGTCGCGGGTGATATTGGCCTTTTTTGCAACCTTGACGACAGAACAATAATCAAATGTTGACGTGGCTTGTTGAACCTCTACATTTGGGACATTATCAGATGGTGTTACAGTGGTATCTGCGCTTACGGTCGCAGACGCAGGCAAAGGTGCTGCGCTTACGCTAGTACCCTTTTCCAATTCGCGCGCTATCTTGTCCGCAGTGATTTCGATGTACTGCGCCGTCTCCGCCAACGACACCGTGCGTGTAATCGAGAACCCCTTGAAATAATTAAGAGAGGCCATACACGCAAACACCAACTTCTTATCATGGTCTCGCACGGACCCCTCTATCAAATAGAGGATATTATGTCGATTGGGAAAACAATTGCCGAGACGGTAGGATTGTTCCGCATACCGACCGTCTTTTACACTGGCGAGCAGGTCGGCCACGGACTTTCGTTCGATAACCTGGTGAGTAATGGATTCGTCGTCGCTGGTGAAAAGGATATCGCCGAGAGGGAGCACACGTTTTTCGATTTTGGGTTTTTTATCATTGTGAGGTTGTTGGGTTAGAAGAGCGTAAAGTGATGCTTCGCGTTCGTCGACGATGATTTTCATTTGTAAAGAGAGATTGACATTGTCTTTATGCTGGTATAAAGACAATCATTGATTGCGCATTAGGTGACGTTGATTAGGTTGCTAAGGCCTTGGCCTCTATTCATATTGCGGTTTAAGCGCATCTGGCACCTCATTCGGCGGCAATGGGCCCGCCCCATAAACATCCGGCAAATACGACGTCTTCGGCGTAAAATACATCGGCTTGTTCACATATCGGTCAATATAATTGCCCACGCGAACCGCGTTTTCCGTCGTCTGGACTCCACCCCAATTGGCATCCATTGGGTTCTCACTTATTGATTGTTTGAGCGCAGTACTATCATGGATGGCATCGACCTCCGTGTATTCTCCAACATGTAGGCCATATGGGTCAAATCCGGCAAACAGCCCCTTGTTATAAGGACCATTATCGCGAGTCGCATCGATTACCTTGATAGGTTTTCCGCCAAGTTGAGTAATGGACGACGCCGCCGTCTCCGGCACACCCGCCTGTAAATCGAAAGGACTCGGGCGCATACGGTAGACCTCTGTGCCTTGTGCGGTCGTTTCATATTGTAGGAACAGGACGGGACAGTTGACACCCTTCTTGCGCTGAATGTCTAAATAGTTGATGTACTCGTCCAGATTGTAAAAGGGGATGGGGTCCGCGTCGGGGGTCTTGGTATTGTAAAGGAGAAGAGAGGCACCCTTGCGCACGAGCAAATCGGGGCAGCCGTTAGAATCCTGTGTGGTCGCGTTTGTTAATCCCTCTTTCTTATCAAATGTCAAACAAAAATAGAGTCCCGCAAAAAAAGATATTACCGAAAATCCTAAAAGTGTTGCTTTGCGGTCAATATTCATTCTGGTGCCGTGATATATTATCCAGCCATATTTTGTCTTAGTTATATTATATACTACTATGACTGCGTCAAAGCCAATGATTGTTGGGCGAATCCATGCAAAATGGTGCGGGCACTGTAAAAGCCTCGAACCGGAGTGGGCAAAGATGAAGAAGCAATTTGGAAAAGGCAAAGTCCGGTTTGTCTCGATTGAACAAACCCACGAAGAACCCCATTTAGACCGATTGAATAAACATTTGGGGATTGTAGATGACGATAAGAAGGTCAAATTACAGGGCGGATACCCTACAATATTCAAGGCGTACAATGACAAGGTCGAATACTACAACGGCCCTAGGATGGCAAAAGAGATTGCCGCATGGGCAAAGACGTCGATAAGTGGAGGCAAGAGGAAAACCAAGCACAATAAGAGTAGTAAACGTAACCGTAGTACACGTCGTAAATAAAATACTATATTTGAATAATAGTATTTTACCAAAACCATAGGTCAAAGCCTTAGACCAAAGCCTTCGCCTTAACACTTCCAGTAGGTGGATCCACTGTTGCCAGAGCCAACGGGGCGACCAGCGCAAGCGACACGGCCACGATAGGTGTTCATACAAGCAAGTGTTATACATTTTGCTCCGGGCTTGCTGCCACGGGCAACACTGGTCCAGGAATCACTTCCAACAGTGGACCACAAACCCGCCTTTTTGTTTCCACCGCCGCTATTTTGGTTCGTTGTTCTAGTGGCATTTCTTGCTCTCGAGGATGCGTTATACAGAGGCATATTTATATATATGGACCAAAGATTTTATTATTATGATGGCAAGATGCTTACGTCTTGTATGGACTTAAAAACAAGACAATTAAAAATCATATAAACACATATTGCTACTAAATATATACCCAAATGTCCCTAAAACACCTTTTCAATTCGGATGATGATATTCGCATTGAAAAAAATAAAAACGGCGAAGATATTTATGTTTTTGACCCATACAATCCTCTAAATAAGGAAATCGGCGAAGACGACGTCCGCCAAATATTGGCGGCATATGGCATCAATTTGCCCATCCGCAATATCACCTTGTACCGCCGCGCGTTCATCAACAAATCTTATTTGCGCCGCCCCGAGCTGGAAAACGCGCAAAACAATGTGGTGATTGTGCCTAAACCCGATAATTGCCTTCCCCTCCACACAAAGTCGAACGAGCGCCTGGAGTTCATCGGCGATGGCTACTTGGAATGCTGTACTAAGTTCATTTTGTACAATCGTTTTCCTAAAGCCGCCGAAGGTTTTATGACCGAGAAGAAAATCGCCCTCGTCAAGAATGAGGCAATCGGCCGAATCGCACACGAAATGGGCCTACATAAATGGGTAGTACTTTCGAAGCATGCGGAGTCCAAAGATACGCGCACCAATATGAAGAAACTGGGGTGCGTATTTGAGGCGTTTTTGGGGGCGATTGCGCTGGACTTTAACCAGATGACGGTGGTGGATGAGGCGGGGCTTTACTCGAGCACGTTTTTGTCGGGACCGGGATTCCAGATGGCGCAAATATTCATGGAAAACGTGTTCAATACGCACGTGAACTGGATGGAGCTGATTATGAACGACGACAATTACAAGAACATTCTACAAGTGCGCATACAGAAGGAGTTTAAGGTGACGCCGGAATACATTGAGATGTCGGAGCAGCACCCGGATAAAGGCTATCATATGGGGGTCTATTTGTGCTTGGGGCAGCCGGTATTTGGCCTCCAGCATAGAGACTCGATGCCGATCACGACGTTTGCCGCAGGGCGCCGATTCCCGGAAATACATGAACATATGTCGCACCATTCGCGGGGGTTCATCTTCTTGGGAGAGGGCTACCATAAGATTAAGAAGAAGGCGGAGCAGATTGCTTGCCAGATGGCGCTGCGAAATATTGACGGGTGAAGAACCACTAACAATTATTTATTGTTATGCTGTGTTTTACGACGATTCTTTTTGTGTACCTTACGTTGTGTTTTTCCACCAGGTGTTTTATTATTTAACAAATCTGGGTCAATATCATCAAACTGAACATATGGAACTGGACGTATTGGTGGATTAATTCTGTTACAAATATCAATAAATGCGTATAACATTTCAGACTGGCTTTCTAAACATTCTCTCTTTTTATTTTCAACATCTGCTACAGCTTCATCATATACAAGTAGGTTGTTTATATATAATTTTACATTTTTTGGAAGAGGAGGTACACCATTTATATTATTTTGTAATAATCTATTAAATAATATTGGTTTATAAAATTGAAGTTCTCTTAGTTTTTCTAATATAAGTTTTCGTTTTTTGATTGAGTTTGTGTCAGAATCTTGGTCTGAATAAAATCCTTCATTCCTTAATAATGCTACAATATCAGCTATATCTGGGTGAATTAGTGTGAGTCGAGCGGGGGTGGATTTTGTAACGATTGATGATGTTTTATGTGACATTATACATTTGGATTAGATATATGGTGCTTGACACAAGCACTTTGTAAAATATTGTACAAACATAATAAAACATCATTCTTCACCAGCATAAACAATATTGTCTAAATATATTATAAGGTTTTAAATGGAGAGAAGGGACATTTTAAAACAACTGGAGACATCGAATGATGCTCAGAAAAAACAAAAACGCGCAATTCGGATTGGCAAGAAAGATGGTCAAGAGGTCGAAGGAGCACATCCGATTTTTGTTGAAGAAGAAGGTTTACCGGAGGCACCAAATACACAAGTTATACCAGGTCCCGACAAGTATTTTGTGGATAGTCGCATGAAGTTTTTTGACAGAAGTCTGGCAATGGATCGAATACAAAAAATAATGAAAGGAGAGGTGGTCAGTGATTTAGACAAAGATACTATTATTGGGAAAAAGAGTGAATTGCTTGGAGTATCCGATGTTGGCGAAGCACCTGGTTTATCCATTGATAAAGTATCCGTTGTTGACAAAGAATCCGTGTTTGAATTGCCGATTGCGAAAGCAATTATGGATGAAGAACTTGAACAAAAAGAATCCGCAATTAAAGAGCCTCTTATAAAAGAACCCATGGTAAAAGAGCCCGCTATCGAAGAACCTGTTATAAAAGAGCCAACAGTTAAAGAACCTGTTATCGAAGAACCGGTTATAGAAAAGGAGGCCGATGGTAAGAAGAAGCGCGTCACCAAACGCCAGCCCAAGAATGTCGCCGCCGCCGATATTCCCAGCACCCAAGTCATAATTTCCGACAAGGCCGTCGCCGACCGTGTTCCCAAGAAGAAGAATTATGTGCGCAAAATCAGCCCCTACTACATGAACAATCGCCGCATTTTCATCCAAAAACTGGGACCTCTCTTCAAAGCCCACGCCGATGAAATTGCGGCCGTTGTCGATGAAGACGTCAGTTGCGAAAACCGCGCATCCAAGTCATTTGACCTCCTCACTCACCAAAAGGTCGTCACCGATTATTTGAATACTTATACTCCTTATCGCGGCCTCCTCATCTACCACGGTCTCGGGTCCGGCAAAACGTGTACTTCCATCGCCATCGCCGAGGGAATGAAGACCGACAAGGAAATCGTGGTCATGACCCCCGCCTCTCTCAAGGTCAACTTTTTCAGTGAACTCAAAAAGTGCGGCGACGACATTTACCGCCGCAAACAACACTGGGTCAAACAGATGGCCAAGACCCAAGCCGAAGCCGATATTATTGGCCGTGCCCTGTCACTTGACCCCGACGTGATTCAGCGCAAGGGTGTCTGGCTCATGAACGCCAAATTGGAGTCTAATTTTGACACGTTGTCCAGTGCCGAACAGGCCGAAATCGACCAACAACTCGACCAGATGATTCGCGTCAAATACCAGGACATCAATTACAACGGTCTCAACGGCAATATCATGAAACGAATCACAAAAGATTCGACCATCAATCCATTTGATAACAAGGTGGTTATCGTGGATGAGGCACACAACTTGATTAGTCGTATTATGAATAAACTGAACACGCCAGATTCGATTAACTATCGCCTCTATGAATATCTGATGAGCGCCAATAATGCCAAGATTGTCTTGTTGTCGGGAACACCCATCATCAACTATCCCAATGAAATCGGAATCATGTTCAATATTATCCACGGATACATCAAGACGTGGACGTTCCCCGTTACGGTAAAGACGGAATCCAAAACCGATAAGGAATCGATTATGCGCCTGTTTAGCAAAGAGAGGATTGCCACGTATGATTATATCGAGTATTCTGGCAGCCAACTCACCATTACGCGAAACCCATTCGGATTCGTGAATGTGCGAAAGCGCGGGGCCAAGGCGGACGACGACGAGATGACCGCCTATGGTGGTGTCCAATTGGACCCCGCAGGGAACGTGAGCGACGCGGATTTTGAGGCGCGCATCGTGGAGGTGCTCGGTCGCGCGGGTCTCGAGGTGTTACGCCGCGGGATTTCCATTGTGAATTACAAACCGCTGCCCGACGAGACCGAGGCATTCCTCAAAATGTTCGTGGACCCGGAATCGGGCAACTTGAACAACGCCGATTTGTTGAAACGCCGCATCTTGGGCTCGACCTCTTATTTCCGCAGTGCGCAAGAACAGCTTTTGCCGAAATACGAAAAGTCAAAGGACTTTCAGGAAATCCGCGTTGAAATGAGCGACTACCAGTTGATGAAATACGCGGAGGTGCGCCACAAAGAGAGGGAGCGCGACAAGAAACAGCGAAAGCCGCAAAAGGCGGGGAAAGAGTTGTTCGAATCCGCGTCGTCATACCGTATTTTCTCGCGCGAACTCTGTAATTTTGTTTTCCCCGAGATGGTTGTGCGTCCGGGCGCCAAGATAGACGCAGGTACTGATGAGGTTGAGCTGGAAACGCGGGTGGCAGCGGTCGAAGAGACGGCCGATATGGAAGGTGCCGCCGCGGCACTCGCAAAGCTGGTGGAGAATGGCGCCACCGTTCTGAGCAAAGAAGGTTTAGCCAAATACAGCCCCAAGTTCCTTCATATATTGGAAAACATAGAGGACCCCGACAATCTGGGATTACACTTGTTGTATAGTCAGTTCCGCACCCTCGAGGGAATCGGAATCATGAAAACCGTCCTCGAATACCATGGATTCCAGGAATTGCGGTTGCGGAAGACGGCGGCGGGCGAATGGGAAATCGGTGATTTGGAGCCGGGGAAGCCGCGATTCGTCCTCTATACGGGCACGGAAACGTCGGAGGAGAAGGAGATTATTCGACACATATACAACAGCAATTGGGACCAAATCTCGCCGTCGATGCGCGAACGCCTGGAGCTGATTGCGCCGAATAATTGGATGGGCGAGATTATCAAGGTATTCATGATTACGTCATCGGGCGCCGAGGGTATTAATTTGGAGAACACGCGATTCGTTCATTTGGTGGAGCCTTATTGGCACGCGACCCGAACCGAGCAAGTCATTGGTCGTGCCCGTCGTATTTGTAGCCACAAGAATCTGCCGGTCGAACTCCAGACGATTCAGGTGTTCTTGTATATGTCGGTGATGTCAGAGGCGCAGAAGACCAGCCGGGACAATATGGAGCTCATTACGCGGGATTTGAGTCGCAGGGACCAAAAGACGCCTCTCACAACCGACGAGTATTTGTACGAGATTTCCAATATGAAAGAGGCGGTGAATCGCCAGATTCTCACAGCGGTGAAGGAGACCGCGGTCGATTGTACACTGTATAAGAATGCGGAGAACCTGGTGTGCTATGGAACTCAAGTGGTGCGCTCCAATGAGTTCTCATCGGTGCCCAATTTGGACCAAGACGCATCGCAGAAAACGAACATGAACTTCAGCAAAAAGGTGAAGGAGCTGGTGGAAGTCGATGTGGCAGGGGAGAAGTATTTGTACAATAAGAAGACGGGAGAGCTCTTTAATGCCGAGACGAAGAAACCGGAGGGGCGCCGACTTGTTATCGAGAATGGCAAGGCGAAGATTGTGGTGATATAAATATTTACTTATAATATATGCCGAGTGGTAAATCTAATTCTACTCGTACACCAACTGCTAGTCGGTCTAGTCGTAATCGCACTCTAAGCAAAGCTGTTTGGACCCCTGCACCACATATACCAATACATTTGTCTATTTTTTTTAATGATGAAATTATGGGTGAAAAGAAACAAATAAAAATAAATGGAGTTGATTTTTCAGATACGCATGTAAATTGGTTAAGAAGACCGGAACCAAATCTAGGAAGAGTATTTTCAGACAAAAATACAGAAATTGAAAGAAGTGATGAATATACTCCATCTGGGTATATTGTTAACCAAATGCTTTCCGCAAAAATAATAACCATTGATCATTTTATCAATTCTATTTTAAATGCTTTGTATTTTGAATATGACATCCAATTTAAATTGGATACAGAATCATATGATAAAATTGGCATTGATGTTGATTTAGATGACTCCATTAGAGAATTACCAGATGTATCAATAACTGGTTATGAAATCTCCAAAATGCATCCCTATAACACAAAGCGAATTAACGCACCACACGCTCTTTTTTTAAAAAGAGATGAAACCTATGAACCAAGAATGAGTATTTTTGATAGAATAGGCACCTCTCTAACACGTAATTTTTTTACTATAAATGGACCAATTGGAACTCCCGGACCGGATGTTGATTTTACAAATATACACAAGGGAGGTAGAAGAACTCAACGAAAAAAACAGCGTCATTCAAAGTCAAAACGAATACGAAAGAGATAAATTGTGTATATAACAATATATACACGATTATGGCGCAAGGTATTTCAATGATTGATGGAAATGACGAAGACATATTTGTAATTGATGGAGTTCGAAGAATTATTAAACCAATGATTTTTAGAGATGTAAATATTGAAGAACGTGCAGTTGCATGGCCCGGCGCATTAAATGGAAATACTCGAATGGGATGTAGTATCAATGTGTTGCGTTTTCTTGATACAATTGATGATGAAACCGCAAATACAAGTTTGTTGGACCCTGAAATTGTACATCCGCAAGAAGGGACGTCTATAGAAACCATCATTACGTATTTTAATAATATATTTGAATTACAAAACTCAAATCGTATTTGTATAAAGTTTACTATTAATATTCCAATAAAACAAAAGTTAACAGAAACATTTAATCACTTTAATAATATGTTAGAACCACATATGTGTATTATAGTAAGATATGGAAGAGCAGCAAGTGATTTGAGACCCCGTAAAGCAAATGGTGGGTTATTTTCGGCGGGTCATTACGTCATTGTTGGCAAACGCCAAGATGGCACCCTTACAACAGTTGATCCCCAAAATAGTATTAGCCGTGATTATGATCCGGCTACCGGAGTAAGTAATACCTTTTGGCAAGCTTGGTCAGATACTAATAAATATATTGATATCAGTATTTTATGTGTTTATAACCCGGATATTGTTGGCGGTTCTTTGAAAAATGCTAAAAAATCTGGAGCGTACGTTGTACCTAAAAATATTATGAAACAATTTGAAAAGGCATTAATCAACTCAGTTTCGTGTTCTCTCTCTGAAAAAAGTAACATTGCCATGCCCATTAAAAATACGCAAAGGTATAAAAAACAATCAAATATATCTCGTGGCGGAAGGCGGCGGCGGCGTCAAAACAAGACACATGTAAAATTGAAAATTGGAGCAGGGACAAAGCTGAATCCATAATTAAGCATGGATTCTATTTACAACATTTGTTCTCGCGTATGCAACTTTGTAAATTGTACGGTGTCTATTGTTGGAGCACTGGTCGTCGAACTAACATGTGCGTTTGTTGCCGATTTGGCGAGAAAGGCGCGCGCTGCCTATACGTCTTTAACAAACAATAATACTTTACGTCTAGTAATGGACACCCTTGGTGTTATAATTGCGGTTGCCGTGGTGATTATGGCGATGCTCGTATCACTCACGGTGGTTGCTATTATTGTGACGCTGCTTTTGTTACCCAATAAACGGTTGGACGGCGTTCAAGGTCCGTATGTTATCTATAGTGCGTAATTCGCTTATTGAAACATGAAGGTGCGCGGGTCCACGGACGCCGCATAGTGGTTTGTTTTTTTCGGCGGCACATAGGCGCCTCCGGCCCTTGCTCTACGTAGGGCGCTGGACGTGTCATTGATATCGCGGACTCCCATCATCGATGTAGGCAGTTTATTGGCATTGAGGGTGCCTACACCCACCTCGACGGCACGACGGCGCGCAACAACGGATGAAGCATCGCGATTGCCGCCGATAAACTTCTTCTTCTTGTTGATGCTTTGGTCAATCACCGGATACACCTCGGTATATTGGCGTCGCGCCATCGCAAAACTACTTGCGCCGTCGCTGGTTAAATCCTTTTGCGGCATTGCTTTCAACGAGCTTAGGGTTCCATTGTTTATTTCGGTTCGCACATTTTGCCCAATCTTTTCGGTTGCGGTTTTTTGAAAGGTTATGAATGACATATATACATCAGGTATATATTTATACCGGTAATGATTTACTCTGTTAGAGTAAATCATTACCGATACCGCTCCATTGGAGAATTAAAATTGGTACCACCTTTGGTGTTACCAATTTTAATTCTTCGATGGTGTCATTATTTGGATGGGTTGGATAGGATATCATTAAGAAAACATCAAGCCGTTATGTTGTGGTTTAAATAGCCACTCCTTCTGCATATCCAGCATGAGCCCTGCATAATTTGTATCGCGGCTTTCTACATCACTAAATCCTTCGCGCTGTATCACCGTCGGCGGCACAATCATATACCATCGATGCGCAGCTTGTAGACGTTTCCAGTAAATATCAATGGCGTATTGGCGTTTGTCTTCAGGATTGCGCATAAATTGCGCGAGTCCTTCACGGATATTTTCAATCAGCGGTTTGTAAAAGGGGCGCCGAACAATATATCCCGTCGTGGTCTGGCAATTCACGACTCTTACCGCGAAATTACCAAGAGGCTGGTATGGCGGCACGGCATTGCCGCCTAAAATGAGGACGTCCCAATTATCGCCTACCGCGGCGCAAAATTGATTGACATTGGCGCGAACCAGGGCGGGGTTCAAGAACAATATATCGTCTTCGCATACAAACACGTAGGGCCAATTGTTGGAGTCGGCTTTTTCGAGGCATTTTAGGTGACTGATGGTACATCCGATGGCGCCATTGGTGGTTTTTACAGCGTTGAATCGGTTCCCGCAAATATCGAGCTTGGCCAATTCGGCGATGACTTGGGCTTTGCGGTCTTCGCGATGCATAAGATTTATGAAAAAAGTGTGCTCTACCAGAGATGCGAATGAAGACATACCCAATATGGCGGCCTGGGTTTAAATCTTTTTATTATCCTCTATTATTTGGTCCATTTTTGTCACCATTGTGTCCATCTTTTCTTCAAGATTTTGGATTTTTTTCATGAGCGCAGTCTCGTAAATCGATTGGGTTTTGTCAAATACGTGCTCGGTGTTTTCACCCCATTGGACTTGTTTTTTTTGATAGTTAGAGGGTTCATGTTCGTCCAAGGTTATGGAAATGGCCTCGGCGATTTGGATGCGACTTGGACCGGCGGATGAAGGCGTTCCAGCAAGTGATGGAGGTGCTGCTGGATTTACTGAAGGTATAATGATATCCGCATCCCGCAAACTCATGTATTCGCTCACCGCCTTGGAAATATCCTGGATGGCTTCGTCTTTGATGGAATCATTAAATACAGGTGTGGGCGCGGGTTTCTTGGTCATCGAATCATATTCGGCTTGACGACGATTGAACTGGTCCATCATTTGATTTTCACGTGAATCGCGAAACGCCGACGACGATTGTACGCTTGACTGTAGTTGTTGAGGTTGTTGTGACAACGAAGATTGCTGTGAATACGAAGGTTGTTGTTGTTGTTGTTGTTGCGACAACGAAGACTGTTGTCGCTTCTTCAGCACTTGAATCGATTCCAACATCGCATCCAGTGCCCGTTTATTGATATCGCGCAACGGGACATTCCGTCCATACGTTTCCCCATATACTTGGTGGATTATCCCCTTGAACCACTCTTCTTTTGTCCCCGGCGGCAAAACCCGGAAAAACTCACTGAGCTGCGTCGTGCTATTCACGATTTTCCACAACATATTTTGATTCGGTTCCTGGACAAATTGATTCGACATTGTTGAATGATATAACGCGATAGTTTTATATCATTTATTAGTTGTCATCATCCGACATGCGCGGCGCCAAGAACACCACAATGTGCGCCATCTTGGCAATTTCATCATCTTCGTATTTGGGCAGTTCCAAGATATAGGTCGCTTTCAACGGATAATTGTCGCTGATTTTCAAATTAATGGTGCCACTCACTTTGTGGAACGCGCAAATATTGTGGAAATGCGCCAACGAAAAAGAGAGGTTCAACGTCTCCCCCTCATTGATGGCGAAAAGCGACAGGTCATCAATCGGCACCACCACGCTCATATTGCCCGACTCATTGCTATTCGAAATCAGTCGAATCTCGTCTTCGCTACATTTGATTTGTAAATCCGCGCCGAACTGTTTGAGTTGGCCAATGAGACTCGAAAAATTGGATGAAGCCAGTGAAAACTCCGCCTGGTACTCGATTTCTGGAATCGCCATCAACTCGCTCTCCAGGTCAATGAGCGGAATCTCAAAATACTTGTCAAACGCGGATTTTGACTCGGCGGGGTTCAGCAGGTTGACAATTAGCTTGTCGCCCGTCGCCTCCAAATATTTTAGGTGGATTTCGTGGGTTTCTTCACGGGTATTCAGGATTTTAAATAGGAGGGCGACATTGACGCCGACCACAATGGAGGTCTGTTCGCTGGAATACTCATATACGTCGAACCAGGTCTTGGGAATACTGAACTCGAAAATGGAGATGTGAGAGGAGTCCATTCCCTGGGCATAGAGGCGGTCGGCGCTAAACATGAGATTGATGTGTTCGCAAAAGAGGCGAATATTCTGAAACATTGCCGAAAAGATGCGGGCATTTTCGCGATTCTTGATGACTACGTTCATTTGGGAAACTTGGGGCGAACCGTTTATATGGTTTCTGTCGGTTCAGATAATTCTAACGTATTAGTATAATGGGTAGCAGTGCTCCATGGAAGTTTCAACCGGGAGATACAATTATATTTACCCCACAGGGTTCACAACCACGACTCCTTGTAGTCACCGAGATTGATTTGGAACATGAACTCTATGGTTTTGATGGCTTATTTGGTAGTAGAGATGTAATAGAGGCAAACTCGATTTTAATGCCAGAACAAGTTTTTAGCATGCCAAAATCTAAAAGATCTGGCAAAACAAGGCGCAAATAATTTTGTCCCTCGATGATTATCAAGAAATATTTTGATAACTATCCTATTTTCCCACATATTTAACCACATTTCCGTTTTTGAAGTAAATTATAAACCGGTCTTTGATACTCGGGTCAACAATTGGAATGACAATGCTACATAAGTATTCAACAAATGTTGGCGGATTATGAACATAGATTAGATCTAAATGTTTCAAAAGTCCGCGGCTGTTTTTCATTCCTTCACTCGACACGAGCACAACAAATGCGCGATATCTCTCAATTGCCGACATCGTAAGCCCAGCCAGATCTAAACTCAAATTATATTTTGAATTACGTTCAATTATTTTTTGGGTTGTATCAAATAAATAATTGGCCATGTCCATGTAAATCGAGGGCGACGCAATGGCTTTAAATACTGAATAATTTACAAAAATCGTATTTCCGTCGACCCGAAACAACACCGGCAATACAGTGGCTAAATCAATATTGCTTGTCACCGATTCGGCGCAATCAAACTTTTGCTGTTTTTTAAAAACAAGATTTTTAGGTTTATCATCATAATAATTTTTGCGGGCCGATTCAATTCGGCTTAGAATATCGGCGTCGCAGCTCGCGGAATTATTCATTATTCTATTATTCTATATTTGTTTTTATGCTGTTTTGCGCATTATTCGACCGTCACTACTTTTGCCAGATTCTTGGGTTTGTCCGGATTAATTCCGCGCGCCACCGATAAATAATAAGCCAGAAGTTGGACCGGCACAATGCCTAAAAGCGACGAAAACACGCCGTTGTTTGGCACATATATTGGACTATATCGCACGTCCGTTGTGTTATGTCGGTCATTCGTGATTAAAAAAACCGGCGACCCGCGTGACAGCACTTCTTCGACACAGTTTATCGTTTTCGCCGAATGGCGGCGGTCCATATTAAAAATAATCACCGGGAATTGTTCATCCAAGAGCGCGAATGGCCCGTGTTTCAGGGAGCTCGACGAATATCCCTCGGCGTGGATATAGGCGATTTCCTTGACTTTGAGTGATCCCTCGCGCGCCACAATTTCGTCGGTTCCCTTTCCAATCAGGAAAACATTTTGCGTCTCTTGAAACCGGGTTTCCGCCAATTGGCGTATTGGACCATCCAACATTTCGAGAACATTGGTAAAGTCATTTGACAGATTCTTCAAGTCGCAGATTGCTTTCGCACGGCGCGTCGCATTTAATCCAGCGATTTGCGAGAACCAGATGGCCAAGAGAGAGAGGCACACGACTTGACTGCTAAATGCTTTTGTCGATGCGACCCCCACTTCAACGCCGGCATTACAATAGACGCCACAATCGACTTCGCGCGCAATGAGCGAGTCCACCACGTTGATGATACCAATCGTCGTGATATTTGCCTCTTTTGCTAGTTCAATACACCGGTGGAGGTCTTTCGTTTCACCCGATTGGGATACGAGAACAAAAACAACGTCGGAATCTTTGGGGATGTCGTGCTCCGTCATTTCGGCGCCGTCAAATGCCTGGACCGTGATGAAGCCACATAGGGCTTTGAAAAAATGCATACCATAGAGGCAGGCAAAATACGATGTGCCGCAACCGAGCAATATCACATGTTTTGTGTTGGTGAGTTGGGCCGCGTGTTGCTCGAGACCGCCCAATTTCACCTCGGTATCGCTCTTGATACGTCCTCCATTGTTGATGGCGGCATTGACGATGGAGGGTTGTTCGAATATTTCGCGAATCGTCCAATGGGGATATGGGTCGGGCACCATGGTTCTCATGGAATCGCCCGCCTTTTTTCGCAAATAGGTGCTGGTTGTTTTAATTGACACGGTCCCAAGGGACGATGATAACACACCCGATGATATCACACCCGATGATATTACACAGATGTCGTCGTTATTTAGCGTAATGTAGTTGGATACCTGGTTACAGAATCCGCTTTGTTCGGATGTGATTAAAACCGTATTGTCCGTCTTGCCGACCAAGAGAGGCGAACCATTTCGAACGCAAAATAGATGATTTGGGGTTTTGACATCGACCAAAATAATTCCATACGTCCCGCGAAGCCGCTGGATAACAGAGTTTAGCGAATCGTAGGTGCTGGCATTCGATTCATATGCGGCGTAGTATTCGACCAAGTTCACAATCACTTCACTGTCGGTTTGTGAGCGGAAAGTGAACCCTCTTGCCATCAATTCATCGCGCAATTCGGCGTAGTTTTCGATGATTCCATTGTGGACAATGGCGAAGCGGCCACTTTGCGAGAGATGAGGGTGGGCATTCTTGTCGGTTTTCATTCCGTGGGTTGCCCAGCGATTGTGGCCGATTCCTGCGCCGCCGTTGGAGGTCGAGAGATGCGCCGTTGCTTCGCGCAGCTTTACAAGTGAATCGAGTGTATTTGTAGAGGCATATTTGTAGATGTCGATTTGGACGTGCCCTTTTTCAACGACTCCTAGACCAGATGAATCGTATCCGCGGTTTTGTAGTTGGGTTAAGCCATGGATAATTTGCTGATAGATGTTTTCGGTAGTAGAGGTTGTCAGGATACCGAAGATTCCACACATATAGATTGGTTCGCGAAATCTATTTATGCCCATTTATGCCCATTTAGCAATTTGCTATGCGTAAAAAATGGGCGAAAATCATCAATCCAGAAAATATAATAAACAAATTATGAGTCAAGCAAATGCCGCCGCACGAAAACGCAGAGCAGGGGGAGCGTCCATTTCTGGAATGCCCGAACCGGCTGTTCAACAGGCCCCCCCTGCTGGCCTCACACTGCCGCAAGTGATTGCCCTCGTTGATAAGAGACTTGTTAATTTGGAAACATTTATGCGCGAGACGAAGACACAAGTGCCCGCAGCTACGCAAGCGTCAGCCCAAGTACAGGCGCCAGCGGCAATCGACGACGAAATGCTCGACGAAATCAACACCAAGTTTGATTTGTTGGCGGGCGAGGTCGCTGAATTGAAGGATATGCTTGTTAAACTCCAGTCTTACACTATGGAGGTTAATAAGAAGTTGTTTGATGAGCGCATCCAGTTGTTGTCGGATGTCAAGGATACGGACACAATGACATTTACATTGAATAAAAGTGATAGTCTTAAGTTGGAATTGTCCGACGATGAATAAACTATCCGTAACATTTTACTTTGACCATAACATTTTTACTCGTAAATATATAGCTATATTTATGAGCAAACGCAAATCGAATGATAGTGTATCATCAAATGATAGCGTATTTACATCATTAAAGTATCCCAAATCAATGAGTTTTTCTAACCAGGACTGGCGAGCATTTATTCCAGTTGTTTTGGATTTTTTGCCGTTGATGGCGGATGAATATCACAAGAAGAGGATAGTTGGTTCTGATTCTTTTGATTTATGCTTGAATAAATCCGAGCCATTGTGTTTACAAGATGCACGATGCATGTACATAAGAAATAAGAAAGCATGCGTGGACAAGAGACGGGTCGAGTATTTTCTTCCAAAACAAAAGGGGCGCTCTACACAATTTGACAATCCGACAAAGACAATCGCATACACAGTACACGCCGCCGGGACATTTTGGGACGATGAAGTCGTGAACCATAATCACTGGAAAGTGGCGTCTTGTTTTGATTTGGTCAAAGATGAGCCAATGAACATAGTTTTGATTGCATTTTCAAGCAATGCCCGCAGCAATGTCCGTCGTGGAACGGAACGCGAATTGGCCGCATTGGTCGATTTAGTGAGTTCATATTCGAGCATGAATTACAATTTTGTGATTACGGGGCATTCAATGGGCGCCATGTTCGCATTACAATTTGCCCAGTTGCTGAAACTTGCGGACCCACGTTTTTTTGAAGATAGATGCTCGGTTGTTGCGTTTGGTCCCTATCGCGGTTATTATTCGATGGACCCCGAGTTTATTGATTGTACAAATGTGGCAGTTTTCACGGTCGTGGAAGATGATGAAAATCCGGACCCGTTTTTCTTTTTACAAACATATGACCGTACTGGTGAATATTTTTCAAAACCCATATTTTTTGATAATGACCGGATTTTTACAAACCTTGGCAACATCGGGTTTGATAATATGTTCAAAAGACACGAATTACAGAATTACCGAACCGTTATGTTGTCCTTATTGGGTAAATTGGTTGGCGGTTTTAATGCTATGGTGGACAGCGCCAATAATACTACTCTGGGTGAATATGTGATTGCTAAGAAAAATGAAGAGGATGAAGCGGAAAGACGCGATTTTGAGAGGATCCTTCTTCGTATGAACCATCAGAGAACCAATACAAAGTCATCGAGTGTAAAAACAGCAAGAGCAAAGTCATCGAGTACAAAGTCAGCGACTACAAAGTCAGCAAGGGTAAAGTCAAAACGAGGCGGAACACTTCGAAAACATCATAAATAATTGTTGTTATTTTTACAAATAGAGGATTTGTAAAAATCTGTATATAAATGCACTTATGTTTGGTACACCTTAGGTGCGGAGCACCAGTCGGCGCTTATGCGTAGCACACTTCGCGCCTTATACGTCGGTACCAGTCGACACTGCGTGTCTTATACGTCGGTACACCTTAGGCAATCATCTTTGCCTTAATCGCTTCATGGCTCTGATAATTACTCACTACAAAATCATCCACCCCATAATCCTCTATATTCTCTCGTTTCACACCAATTTTCAGCGTCGGGAACGCAAAAGGGACTCGGTCCAATTGCGTCGTCGCCGCCTCAATGTGTTCTTCATATAAATGGCAATTCCCCTTGAAATACACAAACTCATATGCCTCTAATCCACAATGGTGCGCAATCAAATGGGTCAGAAAACTGTACGACGCAATATTGAACGGCACGCCCAGCAATTCGTCGCAACTTCGCTGGGTCATCGCGCATGACAGCTTGTTGCCATCATGGACGTTGAACTGGCATATCATATGGCACGGGGGCAGCGCCATTTCGTTGAGCTGGGACGGGTTCCACGCCGTCATAATAAGACGACGACTCGTGCGCTGGGCGGGGTCTTTGAGTGCGTCGATGATTTGTTTGAGCTGGTCTACGCCGCCGACCCTAAGGTCACTACTACTTAAACCAGTCTCGGCATCGTAGTCCCCGCCAAAGTGCCGCCATTGAAATCCGTATCCAGGTCCAATGAGCCCCTCCCTATAATGATGTAGGCCGCGGGAATCCAAAAATGCGCGACTAGTATTGCCATCCCAAATATGGACCCCCTGTTCTTGTAACAAGGCATTGTCTGTTTGGCCGCGAATAAACCACAACAACTCTTTCAAACACGTCTTCCACGCGGTCTTTTTCGTTGTCAAAATCGGCATTTTACCGTCGGTCAACGAGAATCGCATCATTTCGCCGAAAATGCTCTTTACGCGGCCATTGCGACCTTCTTCCCAAGTCCCATTGTGGATGATTTTGCCGATCACATTCAAATACTGGTATTCCTCAGCGTTCATTATGGTTTTTTGGGCGACCTCTTTAAACCGATTTATATACGATTTATATCAAATTAATTCTGGTTTGCGTGTATTTTGTTTGGGTATAATATAGATACCAATGGATAATATCATCAGCGAGGCACGTTCGATAAACGATAATACTTTTTTGAATCATATTTTCAGCACCTCCGAAGAGAGCAAGGCGGAGATTCTTAATGTGGTCCAATATGCCGTGATGGGCGTTTTGCCCGTGGTCGGACTTAACAAAACCATCCAGAAATTCATCCCGGAAGCCGATGTCGAGAAGTCTTCGCTAGAAGTTTTAGCCGAAATCTTCATTCAAATTGTCGTGATGTTTGTCGGCGTGGTTCTGATTCACCGACTCATCACCTATTTCCCTACATACAGTGGATACAAATATGAGGCGTTTAATTTGACGACTGTGATACTCGCGTTCTTGGTGATTGTGCTCAGTTTACAGACGAAGTTGGGCATCAAGGTGAATATTTTGGTGGACCGCGTGCTCGAGTTGTGGAATGGGCCGAGCAAGGAAGTTGTGAAAAAGGATTCGAAGAGACCGGTGAATAACCATGCTGCAAGCCAGGCGGATACACTCGATAACTCGGGGGTCCAAAACGGTATTTTTCCGCCCCCCCCTGCGGTAACGACTTCGAACAGATCCTCGGGCCAGGGACACGACTACATGCTGAAAGCCTCGGGACAAGGAGCGGCGATGAGTGATTTTTCGGATTTTGGCCCCATGCCAGCGAACTCAGCACTCTCGGGAGGGAGCTTCTGGTAAGCCTACCCAGAGGGTCGGCGACTATAAGCGGCTTCTCAGAAGCCACGACCATAAGCAATAAGTCCACCCTACGGGATGTCGCTTATCCAAAGCGGAATCTACAACCAAAAATGAACGTAGTTACAAAAATAAAGCGACAATAGTAAAATAATATAATATTTATATTATTATATAAATGCAAAATACACCAGAAAATGCGTATGAGGCTGGTTACAAATGGTTTACCGAGAGTAGAGCAATAAATGATAATTCCATGATTATTCCAAGTTCTATTGAAAACTTTAAAGGTTATTAACGCGAGTGGAGAACTGGTCTAAATAACGCTCAGAATGAAAGTGGTCTCCACAATCCTAAGGGAGGGAACCGTGTTAGAAAATCTAGCAGACGCAAACCGAGAAAGACTCGGAAAACTAAACGTAGAAAGTCTTATCGACGTTGAATGGCTTTCTTTAGCCGTTGAATTCTTCTCTTCAGACCCGCTCATACAAAATAAAATGACTATTATTTTATTTTTACCCTCTATATCGTCGTTATTTTGCCATTTTCTTTTGGACCCGCTTTCGGCCCATATTTTTCAAACAAATGGTTTGTAATGCTAAAAGCATTGGCAAGAATATTCATCGGCGAGCTGTAATCGAACACATGACAAACGTGGTCAGCATCGGTCCCTACCATTTTCAAACTGTAGTGCCAAAAAGGCGGTACGTACAATACCTGTCCCGCTTCTATGTTAAAGTCGACAAACTTCATCTTGGAATAGCCCGAGTCATGCGGCTTCCAAACATTGAGAGGCGACGAAAACTCATAATCGCGGTAGTTCTTGTTTAGCGCCATGTATTTCGTGGACCGCCACGGCGTCATCTTCACCACATATTTTCCTCCAGTTATGTAGATATAACGGCGTTCAAACGTATGGTAAGACAACGGCGTCGTGACCCCGGCGGATCCGAGCAACAAATCGTAACGGCTAAATACGGAGAGCGCCGGTTCCAAGTATTTGTCCAGTTGCTGGTAGTATCGCTGGATGCCCGTTTCTTCGATGAAATACTGGTTGCCGCTGCTAAAATATTTGCCTTCAGTGTCGGTTTTCATCAAGCTGTTGGCGGCGCTCAAAGAGAGGACCACGGAACTGGGTGGGCGGTCGGCGTGGTAGTCGGCGACCTCTTTTACATAGACGTCGAAACTGCCTTGTTCGGCGACCATTTTTGTGAGAGGCATGGATTTAAGATTGGAGTCGTATTCGCCGAATTGGAACACGAAGGGTTGTTTCAAATTGGCATTGGCGTTGATGTCTTTGTTGGTGGTGTAATCAGTTTCGTAGATTTCAACGTCGTCGCCCTTTTTGAGCTGGAATATGACCTGGCTATACAGAATTAAAACAACAATAAAAATGAGAATCGAGTATATTGTGTCCATTGTTCATAAAAAATGGACACATCTTTATTTGGATGTGGGGACGACACATACTACGTCTTTGAGTCGACCGAAGGTCTTTACACCTTTGCACATTTTAAATGCCGACCTAATGTCGGCATCTTTGAATGAGCTTAGGTAACTGTCACTTTGCGACTGATAAAAACACCTTTATATCCGAGAAATCGCCTTTGGCGATTTCAGGTTATATAATCAGCGTTTTAAAAGTGCAAAGGTTTAGAATGTGCGGCCAAACTTGGTATAAGATTTATTTTGGCGCCGTATATTCTTCTTTGTCTTGCGGCGATTCTTTTTATTAGCGCCGCCAGCAGGAGGAGCAGGAGGAGCAGGAGGAAGGACCTGGGTTGTTGGAGGAGCAGGAGCAGTACATATTTGCTTTTTGATTTCTTCGAGGACACCAGACTTGTTCAAAAGTTCCATAATAGTTTTTATTACCTCTTCTTTTCCACTGTCTGACAGCGTATTTAAACCAGCTTCTATTGTTTCAGCTCTTGCTACTACTTCGGGTGCTACTGGTACTACTGTTGCTGTTGCTACTACTTCGGGTGCGGGTATTACTGTTGCTGTTGTTGTTGCTTCTACTTCTGGTTTTGGTACTACTGTTGCGGTTGTTGATTCTACTTCTGGTTTTGGTACTTCTGGTGCTTTTCCGGTAATCAATTCATCGACTAACCCCTTAAGTTTGGTTTTCACCTTATCTGGAAGTGCTTTTATACGAGTGGTTAATGCGGGGTCAATATTCGGTATTTTTTCCAACTCTGAAAAACTAATACCATCCATTTTGAGTTTTAATTCATCTGATAATTCCTGTAACCTCTCATTTGGATCACCAAATGGAATCATTTTAATTCCTGTAATAATTGGTTTTGAAATCGGTTCAAGTTGTGCTTTGAGTTGCGCAATTATTGTATCAATTTCAGTTTCAACCACATCAAACTGTTTTTCATTTTCTTTTATTTTTTTTGTTAACTCTCCTATTAAAAATGGCTTGGCAATATTTATAAATTGGTCTGCCATCTTACGTGTTCCGTATATACTATCTTAATAAATTGATTTGTTACAATTTATTAAAAATATCCCTAAACACTCGTTACACTTATAAGTCATTACACTTTAACGAGCAGATGTAGCGGGGGCGGCACCCGCGCAATTGGCAGGGCCATATCCAACCTCCAAGGGCACACGAGCATAATCGGGCTCGTATGTGCTCTGGTTCCACGGTCCTACATCCTGCTTGGGGATAATAGGGTCGCTTCTCAACTGGAGGTTGGCGTTCTTCATCGACTGGCCAATTGTGTCTAAACCAATGTGGTAGCCGGCCTGGAGCATGTCGCCGTTCAAGATATTACCCTGGGCCATGTTGACGGGGTTAAGCGCAGCCCACTGACTGTTCTGGTCAACCGGCAAGAGCTCATTGGGGTTGGCAATGGGGCCGAGAGCCTGGGTAACCGGGACATCGGTGGCCTTTGCAGGAGGAGCTGTGGCATCATCCACGGGTGTACCCGTCTCCATCGCATCTACACTGGTGAACTTAACACCCGAATATTGAGTCAATAACCAGATGGTGATTAAAGCAAAGAATACGATTAAAATACGGTTGGATGTTAAAACCCTGGATACTCCGGATCTGATATCTTTGAATAATTCGGATAACATTGCTAATATATATTACGGATTGATAAATTATTTTATAGCTATGTTACCACTTGATGAATCTTGTGGTCGATAAATCTTGGTGGTCTATGAATCTTTATTATTAATAAATCTTGATGGTTGATAAATCTTGTCAACCATTTATTCATCATCGTCGCCAAGGTCATCCAAATCCTCTAAATCACTTTCGTCATCACTATCGTTCAAATCTTTCAACATATAGAGGTTTTTGATTCGTCGTGCTTCCATGAACTCCGTCAACGCCACCGCCTTCGCGGCCTTTGCCTTTTGTAGCGCCTCTCTGTACATTTCGTAGTAAACCTCTTTTTTGTCTTTTAATTGAAAAGTATCGGCGGCGTCGATTTCATTCACGTCCAGGTTTACTTCTAAAATGTCGTCGGACTCAGATAATCCTAAATAATTGGTATCTTGATCCAAAACTTCGTTGACATTTAAAACTTTGTTGGCATCTTGGTCCAAAACTTCGTTGACAACTTCATCAGCTATGATAATTGGCTCAGTTGAATCAATTACATCTAAAACACCGACTTCTTCCATAAGGGGTTCAGTGTCCAAAGGTGTAAATAGAGGCTTGTCTTCCGGGAATATTGGATTTGCGTCAACCACTGGATTCTCACTTGTCTCTTCTAAAAACGGCTCTACCGTTTTTGCTAAATGTTTTTCTACCGGAGGAGGCGCACGCCCCTTCAAAATAATACAACTGTCAAATAAATCACTTGGTTTCATCACCATCAGCTGTTTCATCTCCACATCCACGCAAAAACTCTTGCTCGTACAACGGACCCCCTGTATCTCTAAAATCGCAATCATAGAGGTCTTGTCCGTGATTTGCGCGGCCTCCACCGCCATCTCGTCTTCGTCGTAGATTTTGAGCGACTTGGCGTCCGGTTTCGAGTTGATATTGACACGCATGCAATATTGCTTCCCCGACCGAAAGAGTTTCACCATTGGGCTAAAACATCCCTCGATGTCGTCCTCGCTCATTTCGCTGGCGAACCATTTGCCTCGATTCTCGTAGATTTTGCGTCGGACGGTGGTTTCCAGCGCCTCCATCCACTGGATGATTTCTTCGTTTTCATTGGTGAATACGAGGTCGGTATACATTTTGCGGCCGGAACCGACGATGCCGGCTTTTGATAAGCATTTAGGGGTTTGAATATAGAGGGGGCCGCGGTCCATCAATATTTTGCTAAAATGCGCGCCGCCGACGATGGATGCTGGTGTTGTGAGTGAGATTCGGTCGAATTGGAATGATGGGATGGCGTCGTGAATCTCGGGCGGAGAGGACATGGATATACTGAATGGTTGAAAAAAGGGCGAACAGATAACCGCGCAGCACCATGTGCTACTGTTGCTCCCACCCGTTGGATGGGAGTTTCGATACGCGTTTGCCTCTATGAATCCATTTGTTTAAAAATTATAATAATGAAGTCGATTAAACAAACGGTAGTGGATTTGTTTCAAAATGAGAGCATTCGTTCAGAAATCAAAGACATATTGAAACCTTTTGGTGTGATTATTTACAATGAAGTGTATTTTTATTTGCTGATGATTTTGGTTTACTGCGGAATACTCTTTGTATCCACTTTGTGCGGGTTGTATTACATGTTGAGAATTAATCGGCAGTTGAACATGCTGATGGAGAAAAAAGAATATCTGGATATGTTATAATAATGGACGCGCCCCAACATACTGACATGAAAACCGACATGAAAACTGACATGAAAACCGACATGAAAACCGACATGAACACCGACATGAACATGAAAACTACGACCGGTGGAGCCCTCGCCTTTTCAGAGTTATCTGCTTCACCTGTCGCATCTACTAGTGTTGCACCTGCTGCGTCTGCTACTTCTGTAGTTGCCTCTAAGGTTGGTGGTCGCAGAAGACGTACCAAGAACAACTCTAAACACAACAACTCCAAGCACAACAAATCCAAGACACGAGGTGGTTCTAAAAAGCACAACAACTCAAAGCACAACAACTCCAAGAGGAGACGCCAGCATGGTGGCAAATGAATGCATGATTTAACACATGTATAACACGACCTACAAAAACAATATAAATATTTAGACCGAGTATAAATAATTATGGCCGACCCCGCTTTTAGCGATATGATACGAAAATGGACCGCGGCAGATACGCAGATTCGCAATTTGAACAACCAGTTGCGTGATTTGCGGTCGTCGCGCGACTCGATCACCACCGAGGTGTGCGATTACATGAAGACGAAGGGGCTCGATAAACGCAAAATTGAAATATCCGATAGCACATTGTCGTATTATGAGAAGACGGAGACGTCCTCTCTTAGTTATAGTTATTTAGAGAAACGGTTGGGGGAAATCATTCCGGACAAAGACCAAGTTGAAAAAATTATTACGTATCTGAAAGACAAACGCGAGACAAAAAAGGTCCCGGATTTGCGGAGAGTATATAGGAATGACGCGGGGTCTAACGAAGTACCTTGAACGAAGTACCTTAAAGGCAAAGTACCATGAACGAAGTTCCTTAAAGGCGAAGTACCATAAACAAAGTACGGTCTAACGAAGTACCATGAGCGAAGGTCTACCTTAATACAAATAAACTCACGGTTTATTTGTACTCAATTATAGTATATGCCAAACATAGCACATTTAATGGATGAATATGGATTAAAATACAACAAAATCATTGGACCTTCAGATACAATGGTCGGTGGTGGTGCTGGAGGCACCGAAGACACCTCAGATTTGTACATCCCATTTGGCCTCTATTGTCGAAAGTCCGGACCCGATTACGTCCCTACCAAACAAACCGTTTCGAAAAAAATGCTCGACGATGATATATTTGAAAAATTATTCGGTTCCGTTCTTTACGGCAGCACCACTGATAAAACACACAAGACAGTTGCACCGGCAGTTACAAAAAGACAGACCCGTAAGCAAGGGAAATAGGTAGACCCAGGAAAAAAATCTGATTATCCTAGGAAAATCACGAGACCACAGTTCCGGGGCGCCAGGAAAAAGAATAATACAAAAAAGCTTAAACGAAATTGCCCTAAATTGCTATATGACTAACGTATCATCTACTAAACCCAAAACTACCCGAAAACCCGCCATCCAACTCCAGGTTGTCGAGGAACCCGACGACGATACCAAGAAGAAGGGTCGCAAACCCAAGGGCGGGAAACTCATTGTGAAACCCGTCGATACACAAGAGCAGGCAGTCCCCCTCGAAAATATCATTTTACACTTGAAATGCTCATCGAAGGATTTGGCCGAGTACAACAACCGGGTGAAAGATGTGTTGTCGTATAACCCCGACTTGCCCCCCGCCATCATGACTTACAATGGCGTCAATCCGGGTGCCAATTATTTCGTCTATAACGACGCGAAGAGTCCCGTCGCCGCATACAATGTGGAGTCGTGCGCGGCCGTTTGCCCCAAATGTAAGGGGGATAATAATGTGGTTGCGGATAAGGAAGAGGACGTATCGATAAAGGATATCAATGCCAAATTGAAAAAGCTGAAGCTGGCATTGTATAAAAACAACTTGACCGACAAAAAAGCGGCGTGTTTCTGGTGTACGTATGAGTACGACAGTCCGACGTGCTATATCCCGAAACATGAGTCGGAGGCGGGACTAGTCGTGTACGGGTCGTTTTGCCGACCGGAATGCGCGGCGGCGTATTTGCTCAAAGAGAGCATCGACGACTCGGTGAAGTTCGAGCGATACCATTTGCTCAATCAGGTGTATGGCAAGATTTATGGGTATAAGAAGAACATCAAGCCGTCGCCGAATCCGTATTATTTGCTTGACAAATTTTACGGGACCCTAAGCATCCATGAATATAGGAAGCTGTTGAAGACGGAGCACATGTTGCTGACCATTGAGAAACCGATGACGCGGTCGTTGCCGGAATTGTATGAGGAGACGGATGAGACAATACTCAATATTGGGAGTAGCAAGACGTCGAATATTGGGTCGTACAAGGTGAAGCGACAGAGTGAGAAGGTCTCGGGACCGAGCAAGCTGGATATCATGATGTCGACGTTTGGTATTACGGTGGCCTAAGCCGACAGTGCACCCTACGGATAAGGAGCAGTGTGTAAAGTTACAATATTTATTTTTTACATTTTTTAAGAGATTTTTTATATTCGCGTTCATCGTGTATTTTTTTTTCAAATTCAAACCCAATAACGCCTAATTTATGTAATTCACCTGTTGTATCACGTTTTACACCATCATAATATGTGACTTTACAATTGTGTTTTCCAAATCCTCTATAGTCATTTATGTAATATGCTATAAAGTTTTCTATACTTATTTGTTGTTCTTCATCATAATTACTGCGAATATAATTTAGCCATTGGCCATAAGCTTGAAAATCATTCATTATTATTATATTAACATTTATTATAAAAATAATTAAATCAATTTTTTACACCATTGAAGATTTAATGTAGCCGATGCTCCCTTCGGGACGCATCGGCTACATTAAATCTTCACCGGTATAAAAGGTGGGGTTTACCGGTATATAAGCGGAGCTATCCTCTTATATGTTGGGTAATAACCTGGATGGTTGCAAGTTTACCTGAACTGATAGAGTCGGGTTCGGCGAATGATATTATATTGACATTTCCTATAATATCAGTTCCCCAAGTGAGTGTTCCACCGACTGACGGCACTTCGTTTGCCATAGGTTCCGTCGTTCCGACTACTAACGGCACTTCGTTTGTCAAAGGTTCCGTCATTCTATCGACTAATGGGCACATATCAAGTACGCAAATAGTGCGACACTTACTATTTTTGAGCATATCTAGGATTTCACTATTCGTAATGATTTCGTAGTCGGACCCAACCATCTGTTTGGTGAGTTTATCGTAGGATTGAGTCATGGGGTAAAAGTCGTATTTGTATGGAGGAGGAGGAATAGGAGGTTCTGGAAAAACTATAAAAGAAGGAATTAAAGGGTCTATTGCTGGAACTACGGGAGGAATTACTGGGTCTATTGTTGGAACTACGGGTTCTGTAGTTGTTGGTTCCAATTCATCAATGCTAATTGTGATGGTTGAATTGTCGACAGGTAAAGATACGTTAGTATCTGGTTGAGGCATCAGCGCCCAGTCAATCGACTTTACAATTTGAATCCCACTGCCATATCCGGCATAATAAATATAGATTTCCTCTAAACTTGTGCTCTCATCGACCAATGCTTGAATTGCAGCCCTAATCTGAGCCTTTGTCAAAGGTGTCCATTCATCGGACAAATATTTGATGTTTTCTTCTAAAATGCCGTAATCGGCGATGAAAACCCCGCGGGCATTTACGGCGATATTGATGCGACCGGAGAGGGCGATCGCCGGAGTCGATGAATAATTGAGGCTGAGTATGAGAACCTTTTTTGTCATATTATATACAAGTAAAGATTTATACAAGAGAAGATTTAAATGCTATACATAATATCTGAGTCATACCAGTAATTGACCTTCCTACCCATGTATTTCCACCATCAGTACTTTTTATCATAACGTTTCCAGCAGTACCACCATCACCACCAGCAAGCCATATCCAGTTTCCTAAATTATCTTGACCATATGCTACGCTATATCCACTCAAATTAAAACCAGGTGTAGTTTTGGCTGTCCAAGTATTTCCATTGGGGCTTGTCGCAATATTTTTTCCGGCATTACCAACGGCAATCCATAAACCAGCACCGGAAACATCTTTGCCATATGCTGCACCAATTGCGCCTTTATATGCAGAATTATATCCAGAAAAAATAGTATTATTAACACCTACCCAGGTTTTACCATTTTTACTTGACATAATACTATAGTTAGTTCCGTAATACTTGGTACCTAATGCAACCCATAAACTCTGACCAGAATCATCTTTGCCATAGGCTGCACCATTTCCAAAATCCATAAAAGTATTTGTTTGTGGTGTCCATGTAATTCCATCTGGACTTGAAGCAACAATTGGAAAAGTACCAATCCCTGATATTGATTGACATCCAGCAGCAACCCATACACCAACACCTGAATTATCGGTTCCATATGTTAATCCCCAGATTTGAGAAAAAACACCAGAAACATCATAACCTCTCCAAACCGTTCCGTTAGAACTGGTTGCCATGGTGTTTCCGTTGGTGCTATTTCCACCCACAACCCATAGCCCAACACCGGAAGCATCTTTGCCATATGCCACACACCAGCCAAAATTATTTAAATAAGTTGTACTAAGACCTGTCCACGTATTTCCATTATTCGAATAAGCAATTGTATTTATACCTTGGCCAGCAGCAACCCATAATCCATTCGCATATGCGACACCGTTGCAAGTACTACTAAAAACTGTTTTACCGAGCCCGTTCCAAGTAATTCCATCACTGCTTGTTGAAATGGTGTGCCCACTTGCTGATGCTCCTCCTCCAGCAACCATAATAACTGGTGCCATTACCGTTTTTTCGGCAACCTGGCTATCGAGTTAAATGCGTTGAACGGCATATATATATAATTATAATAGAAGTATACAATTATGTATTGGATAACAACAGTTTGCTTGTAGTTGATATTGGTAATCCAATAACATAATGCGCATCATTCGACATTGCCATATAAAATGGTACCGTTCCCGTATAACATATTGTCCACGTTGCACCGCTATTTGTTGAATAATAAGTTTTTGTATCAGTAGAAGCGACCACATATGTACCATCGGATGATACAACTACACCATTCCATGTTTGCTCGGTAAATGTTGCGGATGTAATCTGGGTAAACATAGGTGAAACTGAAAATAAATTGTCTGATTTATATAATCCAGTACCATAATTTGTTAAATATACGCTTGAAGCATCGGGTGTCATTGTAATACATTGAGAATTGTATGTACCACTAACACCAACTGTCGTAAGTGTCAGCTTTGAAAAACTAACACCATAATTGGTACTAACAGCTAATCCATCGGCTGGATGCCATTGCATTTGTATCATATATTGTCCATTACTCGAAACCGCGTTATAATATGGACTAGTATTCATACTCGCCCAAATAGAAACTTGTGTAAATGTTGGAGTTGCTGTATCAAAATTGGCCGAAATATAAATATTATTTGTTGGATTATTTCCATTTGCTATACAGTATTTACCATCTTTTGATAATGCGGTTGAAACCCAATTCTGTGCTGCCGAAATATTAGTAACTTGCTGCCAAGTAGCGCCATAATCACCGGAACGAAACATATAACTATTAGTACTACCCCCTTGTACAACTACCATATACTGTCCAGTTGATGAAATTGCCGACGATTTATTGTATTTACCTGTTAAACTACTAATAGCACTTGAAAAGGTTGTACCAAAATCGGTTGATAAGTATACATCACCAGAGGTTACACTAACTGCAGTAGTTGCTAAAATATATTTACCAGATGAAGACATCGAAACACCCGCATATTGTTGAGCAACTGAATTGTTATTTGTTGTTAAAAAATTGGGTGGGTTTTTGACTATTGGATTGATGGGTATTTGATTGGTTCCTACACCAAGTCCTCCAGTAGTAAGACCACCATTTGTGGTTCGTCCTCTCCATATAATTCCATCAGTACTTGTCACAATTGTGTTTCCAGTAAAACCAACAGCAATCCATAAACCATTTGAATATGCTACAGCGCTGCCAGCAGAGAAACCCCCTGTTGCTTTTTTTCCAGTCCATGTAATTGCGTCTGAACTTGTTGCAATGCTATTTGAACCTTGACCAACCGCAACCCACAAACCATTTCCGTATGCCACTCCCCACCCTGAAGTAGTAATACCACCATTTGATGTTTGTCCGGTCCATGTAATTCCATCAGTACTTGTCGCAAAGATGTTTGAACCATATCCAGTAGCAACCCACAAACCATTTGCGTATGCTACCGCATATACCCCAGTGGTAAGACCACCGGTTGCGGTTCTTCCGGTCCATGTAATTCCATCAGTACTTGTAGCAATGGTATTTGAACCTTTTCCGGTACCAACCCACAAACCATTTGCGTAAGTCAATCCTTGTCCGTAAGTAATACCACCATTTGAGGGTCTTCCCGTCCATGTGATTGCATCATTACTTGTCGCAATGCTGTTTGAACCATTTCCAATGGCAACCCACAAACCATTTGCGTAAACAGTAGTATATACATAAGAGTTAACACCACCATTTGCGGGTTGTCCGGTCCAAGTAACCCCATCACTACTTGTCACAATGGTGTTTGAATTACCACCAGAAACAACCCACATATTATTCGCATACACTGCTCCATATCCCTGAGTATTAATACCGCCATTTGATGGTCGCCCTGTCCACGTAATTCCGTCAACACTTGTTACAATGGCGTTTGCGCCAATACCAACCGCAACCCAGTTTACTATTGCCCCCCCCCCCCCGTTTTTTTCGGCAACCTGGCTATCGAGTTAAATGCGTTGAACGGCATATATATATATATTGGTTGATTCATTTTACCGATTTTTGGACCCCAATTCACTAAAGCTTAAATACTGAACTTTATTATTATAAATATTTTGTAAAAAACTGGTGGCAACAAATTCCGATGGAGTTTTGCCCGTATATTTTGCGAATGTCGGTTCACTATGGGTTTGCGTAAATAACGGATGCCCAGTGCTACAAAATCCATATATTCCCGTAAACGATTCGAGATTCGTGGTTTCATTCATGTTTCCGGACAATGTAAACCCAACTTTGTATTTATCAGTATTCCCACTCGATGGGTCAATTGAAAAATTAATAATAATATTTCCAATATAAGCAGAGTATTTCCCCTCTCCTACTGTTGTTTGTTCCCATGTTGGGGAACTCACAAAATCCGATGATTTATCTATTTGTAAAAATGTGGGTTTATACGGCTTGTCATTTTTCAATATTTGCGGTTTTATATCGGTGAGTTTTAATACCATTTTACCATTCCAGGTTGATGCCGAATTGTCGGCATACATATTGATCGGTATTGTCATTTTAATATTTTTGTCCAGGACTTTGTCGATTACGTTCACGTTGACTGGATAAAGCAATTGCGAAATATCGTCGGGTATAGGTACGACCATTTTGCTTATTATATTGCGTATTTTGTGGCATTTTTCGTGATTTGCCCAGCCGTTTTTAATAATGGTATTTAAAATGTATTCGCTTAATGAATCCAGGGTATTCTTAGATGCTAAATATTTATTTTTTGTCATATCAGTTTCCGCATTTGTTAGCAGAGTTGTAATTTTATCGGCTGCTGTTTGATGATTTCGTATAAATATATTATTGAGTATATCATTTGCGCAACGTGTTTTTACTTTTTTAAAATCATCTTTAAAGTTGGCAATCTGACAAGCATAATCGCACAATCCTTCGACAGTTGATTGTTTGTGGTAAAAAAAATACAAACTGATGATGATTATCAAAAATAAGCATAACAATATGATTTGATTTTTTCGCAACATTATAATAATAATGAAGATTTATATATTTCTAAATGGGGGTGATATAAGCCGTTGGCTTTGCCTTACCGCGCCATTGGTGATGTATTCCGACCAAAGAAGAAAATAATGCTTTGTGGCACCAAATGTGCCACTCATTTTAATTCTTTAATGGTGTAAATAATCTCGTTCTTAAAGGCCACATCGTATCCGTTATAAGTAATACCACCAACATTGCTGTAGGTTCTCGGAGAAGGACTCCAAAACATTTCCATCTATATTTTTTGCTATCACACCATTGGAGCTAATATCAACCCAGTTTACGATTGGTACCCCCCTGTTTTCGGCAACCTGGCTATCGAGTTAAATGCGTTGAATGGCATATATAATTATAATAGAAGTATACAATTATATATTTGATTTTACAATCTGGATGTTATCCAAAATGGATAGGATTGACAATACAATTATGTGCGCAAATAGGATTCATATTGGTATAAATACCTAATCATAATATATTTATTTAAATGGGTTTGACAACATTAATCTTGTGCTATTTGTTGTTGGTATAAGAGCAATATAACCATCTTTTGACATTGCCATTATGCCTGATGCATAATTTGAAGATTGAGAATTAATCCATGTTTCTCCACTATTATTTGAATAATATACCTCACTAGATACTATAATTAAATATGTTCCATCCGACGATACATTTATAAAACCAGCACCAGAGTTAAAAAACACAGGTGAATTAATTTTAGTAAAAGACGGGGAGACTGACCATAAATTAGTTGATTTATATATTCCATTTGCAACACCAATATATACAGCAGACGCATTCGATGTCATTGAGACATTTATATAATCTGTATTGTTTGTTCCATTAATTCCTATATTATTTGGATCTAGTGTTGTCCAAGTTTCACCATAATTACTACTTGTTGCAATTCCGACAGTAGTATTTAAAACTTTATTTAAATGTATCATATATTGACCTGTACTTGAAATAGCATCACACCCTAATTTACAATAAGTAGTACTTGAATATATTATTTTTGGTATAAATGTTGGAGTTGATGTATTAAAGTTTGATGAAATATAAGCACTGGTTCCTGGACTTTGTTCACATGCCAAACAATATTTTCCATCATCTGATAATACTAAAGAACACCATAATTTTGTTAGGGATGTGACTTGTGTCCAATTAGCACCATAATCACTCGATTTATACAATAAACTGTTACTTTGTCCAGCTATCATATATTGTCCACTTGATGAAATTGAAGACGCAGTAATAGCTTTTCCGGAAAAAAAACTAATAAGTGAAAAATTAGTACCAAAATTAGTTGATAAATACATTTGAAAATTATTATTATTATAATTACTAAAATTTGCTAAAATATATTTACCAGTTGATGATGTTGATATCCATATATAGTCGGAACGGACTGGTGAATCATTATTTGTTGTTAAAAAATTAGGCGCATTTATATTTGTAATTATACCAAAGTATGGATTAGCATATGCAATCCCTGCGCCATCATTAATTTGTGTAAGTCCATACCATGTTGTTCCATTGAATGAATAAGAAATTGTATTGCCACCAATGCTTCCACCGGCTATCCATAACCCAATTCCTAAATTATCTTTACCATATTCTACTCTTTTATTATTATAACTAAATGGATTAATACCAACCCATGTAGTTCCACTGGTTGAATATGCCAGAGTATTTCCACCAGAACCAGTTGCTATCCATAACCCATTTCCTAAATTATCTTTACCATATTTCACATATCCTCCACCGGGACCTCCTGCGTTAAATGGCTCAATACCTAGACCAATCCAAGTAGTTCCATTAGTTGAATATGCAATTGAGTGACCTGAACTTTGGGCAGTTGCAATCCATAAATTTTTTCCTAAATTATTTATGCCATATGCAACATCAAAACCACTACCAAATGAAAACAAACTTGCACCCAAGCCAACCCATGTGGTTCCATTAGTTGAGTATGCTAAAGAATTACCATTACCCGAACTACCACAGGCAAGCCACATATAATTTCCTGAATTATCTTTGCCAAATGCGACGTTCCTTCCCAAACATGCATTATTCCAAGAACCAAATGTACTAGTACCAAGACCAACCCATGTGGTTCCATCATAAGAATATGCCATTGAATTACCCGTTCCAGCCCCAACCGCAACCCATAATCCCGTTCCTGTATTATCTTTGCCGTATGCTACATCGTATACAGAATTTGTAAATGTTTTATTTTCTAAACCAGTCCATGTAATTCCATCACTTGAATATGCTAATGTATTGCTGGTATTACCACCAGCTACCCATAAGTTATTTTCATAATTATCTTTACCATATGCGACACATTTACCACTTTCGTTAAATATATTTTTACCAAGACCAACCCATTTATATCCATCAAATGAATATGCTATACTATCAGTAAAACTACTTCCGGTAGCAACCCATTGTGCAGTTACTTGTACCCCGGCAGCAATCATTTTATTTGGTAAAAAATTGCCCATCGAACTTATCATACTCATCGACATTTGTCGTATATCTGTTGTCAGCATTTGTTTTATTACGACTTTGCGCACTTTGTTTCAAACTACCGTAAAATTGAATCCTAAAAACCAGATAAACGGAAATCACAATAAAATACAATCATTCTGTGAAAATGCTTCAATCAAAACCCAAAATCGTCGTCGCAAAATCCTTCCGGCTCTTTTATTTCGACATCCTAAATACCAAGTTGGAATCGGATAATGGCAGTGATGATTCGGACGACGGTTCCAAAAAATACAAGGCCCGCGTCGATGACAAGCAATTCGTCGTCCAAATGTACGGCATCAACGAGCGCGGCGAGACCGCCTCTATTCTCGTCGACGATTACCAGCCCTTCTTCTATATCAAGGTCGGCGACGAATGGACCGATGCCCACGCCGGCCGTATGGTCAGCAATCTCCGCCGCGAAATGGGCGATTACTACAAGGACTCCCTCATCCAGTACAACATTATCGACAGTCAGAAACTCTACGGATTCACCGCCGGCAAGAAATCCAAGTTCGTCAAGCTCGTGTTCTCCAACACGATTGCGCTAAATAAAGTGAAAAATCTGTGGTACAAAAAGATGCCCGACGGGAGTCGGCGCCCCAGTCCTTTTGTGCCGAAAACCCAGCTCTACGAATCGAATCTTCCGCCCTTGTTGCGATTCTTCCACATCAATCATATCTCACCAAACGGCTGGATTATGATTTCCAATCGTGCGCGTCCATGCGCCGTCCGGACCACCACCTGTACTTATGAGTTCGTCGCGACCCAGGCCCAGCTGAAAGCGCTTCCCGACAAGGAGACGATGGTGCCTTACAAAATCATGAGTTTTGATATTGAGGCGGGTAGCAGTCACGGCGATTTCCCGCTTCCGCGCAAGACCTACAAGCGTCTAGCGATGAATATCATGGATGCGCTTGACCGAGAACATGTGGGCGTAAAAGAGCGCGATATCACTGCCGACACGGTGAGTGCGCGACTCAAAGAGATGATTCTCGCGGCGTTCGGATACGCGAAAGTGGCCGGAATCGATTTGGTATATCCGAAGTCGGGTGTCCCCGCCAAGAAATACGTGGAAACTATCATACAAGAAATCATCAGCAACAAGTTGAGCAAACTTGAAGTGAAGACGGTCGATGCGGCCAAGCTTTTAACCATTGACGCAATGTTTGCCAAGGTGAAAAGCCAGTTTGCTCCCACTGGGCTTGATGAAGTTGAAGGCGATGGTGATGGCTCCGATGAAGAAGAAGGCGGCGACGAACCCGTTTTATCCGATGATGAGGATGATGGTCCTAGACCCGCCGTACAATCCTCGCTCAAAGGCGTCCACATCACCATCGCCAATTTGATTATCAGCGCCGACGTGGAGCGCGACAAAAAGGTCCAATACATTGACCAAGCCCTCACCGAGTCATTCCCGCCTTTGGAAGGCGACCCCGTCACCATGATTGGCTCCACTTTTGTGAAATACGGTTCCGCAGAGCCTTATTTGAATCACTGCGTGGTTCTCGACGGATGCGAGCCCGTCGAAGGCGCCGTCATCGAAGCCGTCCCCATCGTGGGGGGCGACCGTGTCGCCGCTGAGCGCGAAGTCCTATTACGCTGGGCCGCGCTCGTCCAGCGCGAAAACCCCGATATTATTATCGGCTACAACATCTTTGGGTTTGATTATGAGTTCCTGTTTCGCCGGTCCGAAGAGACCCATTGCGTGAATGAGTTCTTACAGCTGTCGCGCAGGGTCGAAGAGTTTTGCGGGACCCGGGACCGCGACGACCCTACATTGGTCGACATCGAAAATACGAAAATCTCCATCGCCAGTGGAGAATACGATTTGCGGTTCATCCTGATGAGCGGGCGACTCCAAGTCGATATGTATTCGTATTTCCGCCGCAACTTCAACTTGTCCTCGTACAAACTAGACGACGTCGCCTCGCAAAACATCAGCGACGCCATTAAAAAAGTCGTCAATGCGCAGCATCCGGAGCACGGCGCGGTTACCGAGCTTTATAGCAAGAATCTGGTCGGCCTTCATGTAGGCGACTTCATCCACATTGAAATCAGCACATTCACGGCGGACTACTACATGGACGGCAAGAAGTTTGTCGTGCTCGATATCGTCACAAAAGATGGCGGCGATAAAGTCATCCTCATTGCCGGTCACCACGAGCAGGCCATCGACAAGACGAAGAAGATTCAGTGGGGTATGGCGAAAGACGACGTGTCGCCGCAAGACATTTTCCGCATGAGCAACGGCACCGATGCCGAGCGCGCTGTAGTCGCGAAATACTGTATCCAGGATTGTAACCTCGTTCACCACTTGTTGCGCAAAATCGACGTTTTAACGGAGTACATGGAGATGGCGAATCTGTGTTCTGTGCCCATCAATTTCCTCGTGTTCCGCGGCCAGGGCATCAAACTCACCAGCTATGTCGCGAAAAAGTGTATGGAGAAGGGCTACATCATGCCCGACTTGGAAAAGGGGCGACTCGACGGTGGATACGAGGGCGCCATCGTGCTCCCGCCCAAAACCAAGATTTACATTGATGAACCCGTCGCGTGTGTGGATTATTCGTCGCTATACCCTTCGTCGATGATTAGCCAGAATTATTGCCACAGCAGCAAAGTGTGGGCGAAGGAATACGACTTGGATGGCCGGCTCGTGAAAGACGAGGGCGAGAAGGACGCGCAGGGCAATTACATCTACTATGGAATGCCGCAATACCAATACGTTGAGGTGGAGTTTGACACGTTTGAATGGCGGCGCAATCCGGCGCGTCCCGCCGCCAAGGCGGTGAAAACCAAAGTGGGCAAGCGCGTGGTTTGCTGGGCGCAGTTGCCGGGCGACGAGAAGTCCGTAATGCCGTCGATTCTGATGGAGCTGCTGAAGGCGCGCTCCGATACGCGTAAGAAGGAGAAGCTGTACAAGGATAGCGACCCCTTTATGGCGAATATCATGGACAAACGCCAGCAGGCTTACAAGGTGACCGCCAATTCGCTTTATGGGCAGTGCGGTGCGCGCACGTCGACCTTTTACGAGAAGGACGTCGCTGCGTCCACGACCGCGAGTGGGCGCATGATGATTACGTATGCTCGACGCATTATCGAGGAAATCTACGCGAATCGGCTGTGTCAGACGACGAATCATGGCGTTGTGATGACCAATGCGGAGTACGTGTATGGGGACTCGGTGGCAATGTATACGCCGGTCTATGTGCGCGTCGGCGGACGTTATCTGACCGTGGCACGAATCGCGGATTTAGGCAATTTGTATGGCGTCGAATTGGAGCGCGGTCAATGGACCGAAGGCAACAAATACGTGCGCGGGCCCGTGTGGCGCAAATGCTTGGAACCTGGCAAGCAAACGAAGGAAGTGTGTGAAATCGAGGATGGGGTTGAAACCTGGACCGAGGCAGGGTGGACGCCGCTCAAGCGCGTTATCCGACATGCCCTCGCGCCCCATAAAAAGATAGTGCGTATCCAAACCCCGTCAGGATGGGTCGATGTGACGGACGACCACTCGCTTCTCTTAAAGTCGGGCGAGGAAGTGTCGCCGACCAATGTTGGGCTATGGACCGAGTTGTTACACTGTGATATCGACTTCAACACAATCGAATACGAGAAAACCAAGACGTATTTGTCCGCGTGCGAATATTTAGACGATTTCACAGACTCGGTGAATACGATTCTGGTGAACCATTGTGTGGAAGCGGCCTATGTGTTCTTGTTCCTGAGGGAGCGCGGATACCACGTGAAGGTCAAGGTCACGGGCACCCAGCGAATGGCCTATACGCTCACTTATAGCAGCAGTCCGTTTGAGAGCGCGGAAACCGTGCGTGATATCGAGACGTTGTCGGGCTATTGCGGGTATGTGTACGATTTGACCACGGAGAACCACCATTTTGCGGCGGGAGTGGGGTCAATCATCGTTCACAATACGGACTCGGTGTTCTTCGTGTTCAACTTGACGGACAAGGATAGTGGCGCTAAAATCGTGGGCAAAGATGCGCTGGAAATCACGATTGAACTGGCGCAACACGCCGCCGATTACGCGACCAAGTATTTGAAACCGCCGATGAACCTGGCGTATGAGAAGACGCTGATGCCGTTCGCGCTGTTGTCAAAGAAGAGATACGTGGGCATCCTCTATGAAGAAGACCCGAATAAGGGAAAGTTGAAATACATGGGACTGTCGCTCAAACGGCGCGATTCGTGCGACTATTTAAAAGACACGTATGGGCAGATTATCAATATCATCATGAAGGGGGGCAGCGTGAAAGACTCCATAACATTCTTGGACGATAGTTTAGCCAATTTGATTGCGGGGCACGTGCCGATGGACAAACTGGCGATCACAAAGTCGCTGCGCAGTTATTATAAGAATCCGCAGCAGATTGCGCATCGGGTGCTGGCCGACCGCATTGGACAGCGAGACCCGGGGAATATGCCGAAAGCGGGGGACCGCATGAAGTTCCTACATGTGGTGACAACAAACAAGAAAGCGCTACAGGGGGAGAAAATCGAGACGCCAGAGTTCATCTTGGAGAAAAAGTTGAAGCTGGATTTCGGGTTTTATGTGAGCAATCAGTTGATGAAACCGCTGTGCCAGTTCCTAGGGTTGGCGCTGGAAGAAATCTGGAAATACCAAGATAAGATGAGCGCGGTGAAAAAACATCGCACGGAACTGGCGGCACTGGCGTTGGAGTATCCAGATATCGAGATATTTGCGAAGAAGAAGGAGAAGTATTGTAGCGATAAGGCCAAGACGATGCTGTTTGATAAATACTTGACGCAAATCAATAATGACAAGGCGGGGCTCAGGCCGATTACGAGCTTCTTTCAAACGAAGTGACCGCGTCACGTCGTTTCAAGCCCCTCCCGCAGGGAGGGCTGACGGTCGCACCACCTCCCTGCGGGAGGAAGGTGCTTGGAACAAAATAAAGGTCGCATAATCCGTAAGTACTTAGTGATAATCCCGGTTCCTTACGTAATCCTCTCTCTCCGTAATATATAAATGTATTCTACTGCCGTTTTTCATATGGTGTTAATTGCCCTTGTTCTCATTGGTGCGCTCAACTGGGGATTCCACACATTTGGTTACAACTTGGTTGAGATGTTGAACCGTTTTTTATCCGGCGTGTTTAAGAGACGCCTGCCTTTGGACCGCATCATCTATGTCGTGGTCGCAATCAGTGCTCTTATTCTTGCGTTCCAGCGGGATACGTGGTTGCCCTTTTTAGGCGAATCCGTGTTGCCGGGTGCGGTTCTCGCATTGAAGACAAACTCGGGGGATACTAGTGTGGATGTCAAGGTGAAACCTTTGACCAAGGTTGCGTATTGGGCGGCGAAGCCAGAGTCGAAGCCTGAGTCGAAGCCTGAGACAGTCGAAGGTAATAAAGCTGTTCCTCAGGTCAAGGCAGCTTACGACGATTTTGAGAACAGTGGTGTCGTCGTGGCCAATGAGCAAGGAGTTGCCAAGCTGGTTTTCAACAAGGGAACTAGTTATGTTGTCCCGAGTGGCCGAAAGATTGAGAGCCATGTCCATTACCGCGAATTTGGAGAGGACGGAATGATGGGACCCGTCAAGAGTGTCTTTGTATAAGGCATCGCAAATGCCGACCTATAAAATCTATCACAATATGCTATAATGAGCGAAGAGCTTGTACAAGAATTAAAGACCAATATATTGGCGCAAGTAGAGGCAAAATCATTGAATACTAAAAAGCGACTGAATATGACAACTCTAAAAGGCAAAATTTCCGGTATTAAAGGTTCACAGAGAACTGCTTTACTAACAGCACTTTTGGTCGCGGATGAATCACCCGACTATAAACACGCGGTCAGTTTGCTTTTTGGATATAATCGGTCCAAGCTTACAGCCGGTGGTCGTCGAAAAAATAAGAAAACCCGAAAACAACAAAAATAATTATTGATTTATGATCGTATAGTAAATAAAAACAACTCACTGGTTATTTTTATTCTGGGTCTGATTCCACGATTATTCAATCAATTCCGTAAAGAGAGACACCACCTTTTCGTATGGCGGCAACAAGGAAATATCGACCGGACGCTTGTTTTTATCAAACACAGATAACTCCTCGTTCATCGCCTGCATCATGGTCTCAATTGATATGGTCTGGATATAGCCGCCTCGGGGATTATAGTCGTGCTGTCCCTCATAGATGCGCTTGACCTCGAAGACGCAGTCGTAATCCAGAATATCTATGTCGCCATAGCTGTCGGTTGGCAGATTGGCCAGAGTTTCCAAGAGTTCGTCTTTGTCCCACCATTCACGGATCACGTTCTTGTATGCGGTGTTGACTTCATCCCCTTCGCTGTCGCTGATATGAACGTTACATAATATGTGTCTGTAGAGGGCATAGTTGGTGTCTTCCAACTGGTTGACCAGGTCCCTCAATTTGAACTTGAGTCCGATGCTTAGGCCGTTGTATATTTGCTGCATTTATATATGATGTAGTTTTTTGGTATTATGGCTTGAATTAAATTATAAAAAAGATTTCAATTATTTGAGTACTCCCGTAGGGAGTACTCAAACAAACTGGCGAAACTTACGGTTTCGTGTTCGAACAATTTTTCAAGCTAAGTCTTACAGACTCATCTTTAAAAAAGGCAGCAAATAATGCCTAAACGTGGCGTCATATTTCTCGGGATGGAACTGGAACCCAATCAATTTATCGGTTGCGGCAATATTGATAAATCCGTCGATGCGCTGGACTACCGTCCATGTATCGGGTAATTCGATTACTCGGTCATGATGGTTGAAATAGAGGGGTTCTCTGAGACTTGTATTCGACCTTGCAGTCTTATCAGTCGGTCTTGAAGACATTGTGCCTCTAAATAATGGTCCCTCGACCACTTTGCCGCCTGTCTTATAGGCCAATAGTTGGAATCCAAAACAGATGCCAATGATGTGGATATCTTGTTTCATATAGGCGTCCAATAGAGGAAAGTCATTCTTTCGTAATATCCTCTGTTTTGACCCAGTAATTATCAGTTTTGTAATGGGTTTAGTCGGCTTGTATTTTTCCAAATCCGCATATTTAACGGTTTCAAAGGGGATATTGTGTTCAGTGAGACGTTTTTCCAGGTCTTTGTGGAATGCGTCAAAATAGACCACCAGAATCATCGAATATACTATTTGCGAGATTTGTTTTTCTTTTGTTTATGACGTATTTGCGTCGACTTATGACGGCGTATACGCTTTTTTTGCGTGCGTTTTTTACGCCGAGACCCTCCGCCAAGTTCATCATCGTCAAAATCACCAAATAGGTTTTTACTAAAAATCGTTGTTGGTTTTTTATTTTCAGAATCTTCTTCATCTTCAAAAGTTCTGTCTCCTCTATTGTCTTTACGTTTTTTAGGATTTATATCTAGGTTTTTTGCTGTCAACCTACTCTGTATGGCAGGAAGTTTTTCTGCAGGAGAGGCAAGACCCAATTTTTCATCAACATTGTATTCTGTATTTATTTCGACATGAATTGGGCCACACATTACACATTCTGGATGAAATCGACCACCGCCAATTGTGGCAATATAATCACCAGCATATCCTTCAAAATTGTTATCACACAAAAAGCGCACTAATACATAATCCAATTCTTCATCCGATGTCCTTATTTGCGGTTTCTCAGGTTTATCCGGATTATATCCAAAACACACGGTTAATGTTCTTCGAACATCTTCCCTGTCTGCGGCAAGACCCCATAAATATCCTAGCGTGTTTTGACTATCAATTGCCAACAATTCATATGGTTGGGTTGTCTTGTACGCAAAAGCAAATCCATAATTTTCGGATACGTTGGGTTCATCAAATCCAAAATAGGCGGGACCAAACACTGGAAACACCCTTTCAGGAGACCAGTTTGCCAATGTATCACGATAACTTTTAAACAACCTGGTGCCAGCAGGGATTTGATAGGTGTCATAGTGATCACCTTTTACAAGATAATTTGTAAGAACCTTCGGTAAAGCAGCAGAAGAATGACCAGCAGATGAAGCAAAGGCTGCCATTATATATATCGATGGAGATAAATTATTCGTCGTCATCTCCAGTCCCGCATTCCGGGCACGAGTTGTCGCACCGGCAGCACCCAGAACAAAGCCACTGATCGCATGCGCCGCACGGCCATCCATCGGAACCGCGATTTACCTCGGTGCCGCAACTTGAACAATGACCATAGCACCCGCATAAATCATCCCCGTTCCTACAATCCGAACACATCCTCTCTCCGCAATCGCAACATACAACTTCGACGCAGTCGGTGCATCCACTGAGTTCGCACACAAAACACCGGCGAGTGCATTTCTTACAAAATAAATGGGGGTCCTTTTTGTCAGATGGCTCGTTATCGCTATCATAGTCTTCATCGCACAATTTACAAATAATTGCGTCGGCTAAAATAATCTTCTTGTCACATGATTCACAGGTATTGGTAATTGGGTCTGGTGTTGAAACGGCATTCGGTGTTGAAACTGTATCAGGGATAATCGCAGTAGGTTCCGTATCAGGGATAATCGCAGTAAAAACAGATAGAGGCTCTTGAACAGGGTCCATTTTTGTTATATAGTAAAAAGTGTATATATCTTTTTACAATACAATGGGTATATACTATTTCTGATTAGTCGTACCTTTATCCAGGCAATACCTGTTGCTTATCATTCATCTTATTCCGGATTATATACATGGCCGAAATAAAGAGCAACGTAATTTCGGTGGAGCTTCGACTTATCATCGGAATATCATTCATCTGAACACTGTAATAGACCCACATACTCGAGGAACAAATATTGAGGACACAAAAAAGCAAAGACAAACTATTGGTGCTTCGATTTCGATAGAGTAGAAACATGAAAATCAGGCGGCCAATCACGGATAAGGAAATGGCCGTGTATGGCAATGGGGTGTTCATGATTTGGTTATTTAGAGGGATGCGTTTATGTTTTTGCGCGTGATTTATTTACAAAACGTTGTTACTTTCCTGAGATTCAATATCCAAATATTTTTCTTGTGACAATGGTGTCACCTTTGGATGACATCCCAGAAAGGTGGAAAGCTTATATGCACACACGGAAAACACAAACAGACCCGAGCCGATACCAAATATAACGATATTGTAATTTGGTAAAGGCATTGCCGAAGGCTTTGGCAAAGGCCTTAACGAGGGCATAGATGATGGCATCGATGTAGGGTTTATCTCACAGTTATATCCATGTACCAACACTAATATCACAAGTAAATAAATATTCATCGTCGTCTAGTTTGTATTGGTACAAACCCTATAAGTCAATTTCAATTTTACATAGAGGGTTACAATTGTTTTTTATTGTTCTGGCGCATACAAAGCATCTCGCACATAATAATAATAATCATTAATCGATGGTAAATCCAATTCGTATGGGTCTTGATTTTTTATAATCGCTAAATCAACATCATAATTTTTTACATATGTGTTTATTAAATTAACAATAATTATGATATCATACCATACATCTTGGTTATTTATCGGTTCTCTGTAAAACTTACTTCTTCCAAAATCGATTATTATTGGAATAATACCATTGCTTTCAATGACAACAATTTCATCACCAACCCTATATTCTAGCGTTTTTTCATCGGTAGTGTTTATTAGAATATTTCCAGAGTTCAAGTCTCCATGATACACTTTGTATATTGTTGCCAATTCGATAATAACACAAACTACTTGTAAAATGAGTGTTTTTATAATTTGTACGTCCCTTGTCTTTTGTAAATAATCACTTATGTCTCCATGAGCAATATATTCGTATACAAAAAAATACAGTTTGGGAAATGCGTCCGCATTTCTCAAAGTGCTTATGCCGAGCGGACGCTCGGCATACAGAAGTTTGTTTGTTCCTCTTTGACAGAACTTTATTTGTTTCGTGAGTTTTGTTATATAATTATTTTTATTATCATCGCACGAAAACTCGCATATAAGGCGGGCTGTATTACGATAGCCTCGTATTTTCTCTAGAATCTTTTTTTCTAGTAATAAATCGGTATTATTTGCGTCATATACCTTTACGACAACTGGTTTATCATAGTCTTGTAATTTGGACAAAACCACGTGGACAAACTCGTTTTTGTCCATAGAGGTTTCTTCTGCCGCTTTACCACATTGAACATTATAACTGCCAACTTTGTCGGCAGTTATAAATGACAATGGGGTTGCTGATTGCGCATCTTCCCGAAGGGAGCGCAATTGTGTGAATGATTTATAACCATATAAATCATTTTTACCACAATTTATTTTATATGTTTCCATACTAAGAATACGGGCTCTGCGTGTTTTTGGCAATTTCTCAAATGGTGGTATTTTACGTGTTGTATTTTTACGCTTTGTTGAGGTTTTCTTTTTTGTTAGCATTATTATATATGTGTGTACAATAATGTCGGTCCCCCAAATCGATACTCCCCCAAATAATATAGAGGTTGTTCCTCTATATTATCCAATGAAATACTACGAAACCAAATACGAAGAATATCTGCGCTCCGTCCAGCATTACAATATCCACCCCACCCTAGTATCTTCTCTCGGTCTGCCCGAGTCGATTACCCAGCTGACCAACCTCATTTTTTACGGCCCGCCCGGTTCCGGCAAGTATTCGCAGATGTTGTCCGCTATCCAGCGATACAGCCCTTCCTCTCTCGAATACGACAAAAAGATGTACGTCCAGACTGAAAAATACGCATACCAATTTCGTATTAGCGACATCCACTACGAGGTCGATATGGGGCTCCTCGGCTGTAATGCCAAGCAAATCTGGCATGACGTGGTCCAGCAAATTGTAGATGCGGTCTCGGTGAAACACGACAAAATTGGTATAGTCGTCTGTAAGAACTTCCACACGATTCATAGCGAGTTGTTGGAGATTTTCTACAGTTATATCCAGGAATATCGGAATCGGCTCTCCTCAATTCAATTGAGGTTTGTACTCATGACGGAGCACCTGGGATTCATCCCGAACAATATCATCGATACTTGCCGCGTGATTTCGGTGGGGCGGCCGTCGAAGGCCGCCTATATGGAGATGCTCGTCCAACAGCCGAAACTCCGCAAATACACGAAATCCGGAGACACCACCATAGAGGAAGAGTTCGTCCAGAAAATCTCCAGTTGCCGCGGCCGCATTTTGGCGCAAGATGCCGTGGACAAGACCGAGGAGGTGCTGGCGGCCCTCGATGTGCGCAATATCCTGAATATGAAAGAGCTGAATTATTTTGGCAAGTTGTCGGGGGTGGAACAGCTGCCCAAAGAGGTGTTCAATGTCGTGTGTAATGCGATTATCGAGCAGATGCTGGAACCGGCGAAACTCGTCCACACCAGTTTCCGCGACGCCATTTACGATATTTTCATCTACAATTTGGACGTGGTCGAGTGTATGTGGTATATCCTCGAATACCTGGTGCGCAACGGGCGACTGAAACCCGCGGATACGAGCGATATCTTGACTCGCATGTACGGGTTCTTAAAATACTTTAACAACAATTACCGGCCAATTTACCATTTAGAGAGTATGTTCCATTATATGATAATCAAAATCTTTGACTATGATGAACTCCCAGCAGGCGTATAAAGTATTGGATTTGGAGCCGGGCGCGGCCTATGAAACGATTCGGCGCCAATACAAGATGTTGGCGCTGAAATACCACCCGGACAAGAATCGTGACCCGGGTGCGGCGGACAAATACCGGGAGATTAAAGAGGCGCACGATGTGTTATGCAGTCATAATCAAGATCCAGTGTCCAATGGTTGGTTCTCGAAGTGTGGTCTTGACAAAACGGAACTTGGTTCCTCTACCTATGCCCGGGCGGCATCTGACTTTTTTGAGATGATTTACAACGATGAGCAATTCCAGCGCCGGGTATTTCACCCCCTGTTGATGCGCGTGGTCGGTTCATGCGAGGAAAAGGCGATAGCAATGTTTAGAAAAATGGAGAAGGCGAAGGCGCGGAAATTGTATGATATCTTGATTTTGTATCAGGACACCCTCCATTTGTCGGCGGATACTCTTGCCAAAATCAAAGAGACGATTGATATGCCTCTAAGCGAAGCACCATTAGGCGAAGCGTCATTAAGCGAAGCACAAGGATCATTTGATGTAAAAGACATGGTGGTTCTCAATCCAAACCTGGATGATTTGTTGGATCAATCCGTGTACAAGTTGAAACAGGACAATGGCCAAATCGTGTTTGTGCCTCTATGGCATCGGGAACTCGAATACGACGGCGTGTTTGTCGATTGTTTGCCTACGTTGCCCGACAATGTAGAGCTGGATGAGCTCAATAATATTTATGTGAAATGCGTGCTGAAGGTCGGAGATTTATGGGACAAAGATGGGCTTGAAGTCCAGGTGGGAACGCGCGCATACAACCTGGACGTTGGCCAATTGCGACTGGTTTCTAGGCAAACCGTGCGGATCGATGGACTTGGCATTCCGGTGCCGAATGAGGCGGATATTTTCAATGTGTCGCGGTTGTCGCACATCTATGCGCATGTCGAAATTGGAATATAATTTGTCCTCTATCATTTCTTGCGCCGTCGCACAAATGAATCAATAGAGGATTGTTTATTCACTCGACCTCCCCAGAATGAAGTTGTGTTGATTGATGTTTCTTTGGCGGATTCTTCTGAGGACCTTTGGTCCGTTTCTTCTAAAGACCTTTGGTCTGACTCTATTTGCGTTTGAAAGAGCACCTCCTCTTCCTCCGACGAATCCGTCTCATCATCAGCGCATTTGTTCTCGTAATCCCGCATCTCCAGATGTTTCACCACCGTCCGCAAACATTGTTCGACCGCGTCATCTACATCGTTGGTGGTCTGGGCTGCCGGATCATCTAAATATCTCCCCAACAAGGTCTGTATCCGGGGTCTGAACTTTGCAATCTTATCGTAAAAGATGCGGACCTCAACCGACTTATCGGGCATCGCGTTGGCCAAGTAATTGTTGTATTTTTTTTTGCTTGTCAATAATTTGAGCGTCAATTCATCCAAAGCATTCATTGTGGAGATAGAGGCGTATACAACATAAAGATAAACGATTAACACAATATACTACTTGTGTTAATGGAAGAGTTTGTAAAATACCGTGATTCCGTTGCCGCCAAGATCGATATTCAGCTGTCGACTTTTGGCTTAGCGTGCCAATGTGACTATGTGGTTTGTAATCGGTTTTTCGGGGCGTTTCCCAAGTGGGCCGTTAACGAAGAATGCTTGGCTTCGGTTCCCCATGGCGGCCGCATTTTCCTAAACTGCGTCGATTCCGGATATGGCGTCTACCGGGATCAGCTACATCGCGTTTTCTCAGCGCATCCCGAGAAGAAATACGTGTTCTACATTATGATAGAGCCCGAACATGGCATCCTGGATATTCTTCGGGATATTTGCCGGTATTCGTGCGGGTTTTATGTAAACTGTAATGTGGTCGATGACCCGCGCGTCCACAATATGCCCATTGGTATTCGCGACGGTGAAGAGGTGCTTGGGTTCCATCGAGGGTTTAATCAGAAGATGTTGTTGAAGGCAAGAGTGGAAACACAGGTTCATGGTGCATGTGTTCAAGATAATGGTGCACGGGACCAAGGCGCATGTGTTAACAGGGTAGATTCTCATACACATGTTCGTGATATCTTGTGTCTCCTCTGTTTTTCCTACACTCACGCAGAGAGGATGCGCGCGCATCAAATGTTGGTGAATAAATCTTTCATCACGGATTTGAATAAAGATTCGGAGAAATATAGTTCTAACCAATCCCGTCTTCTCGGCAAAGTGCCCGTGGAATACAACTACGAAATGACCGCACGGTCGGTTTACGCGATTTCGCCGCGAGGCTGTGGAGAGGCGACACACCGTTTCTTTGAGGCAATTTATTTGGATTGTATCCCGATTGTGAAGCGGACCAATACCGTGTTTGACCGCCTCTATGCGCTTTATCCGTGCTTAATCGTGGATGACTGGGACCAAGTGACCGAAGAACTGCTTATGTTGAAACAGGCCGGGCTACAAGCAAAGATGAAGGCGTTCAAAGAGAGGTTTCCGGGGTGGTTCCAAGACCCAATAATCATTCGGGAAATGATGGACTTGATGTAATGATACTACAACAATTAATCCATCATTCGTTTTTGTATTTTTAAAGCATTACTCGAAAGTACAGTTCCAGCAATACTGGTTCCAAGGGATGTAAGATATGTTAGCAAAAGCCAACCATATTGAAATATCAATTTGCCGGATACTGGCTCAACATATGTAGATGGTTGAACCCCAAATAATGCCCCAAAATTGCTCGAATACACAAAAAATATGAGGAATGAAAAGGAACTTATCAGTAAATCAAATATTTGAGAAAAGTCAATCAAATAATAATTTTTAAGAAATTTTTTATCGGATAATTGAAAAGCCTTATCACGATATTTATGATCTTTTTGTTTTTTTTTGACAATTGCAGTACTTATTACCATAAGTATGATAAGCGAGGTTAGAATTAAAAAGAATGGCGCCGAAGCCAAAATCCATAATAATGGTTTTCCATATCCGGATTCGATAACATCGGTTGAAAAAACACTAAACAATCCTTCCATCAATGTAGTTCGAGCTGTCAGAGTGAATACAGTGAATAAAATAAAGGACAACAATATCATCCATAATCCCCAATACTCATACCATTTCTTTTTCAAATACACAATACTCGCGATAAATGACAGAATCACGTATACAAACTGTTTTTTCGTGTCTGAAAAAATACTATCTGCCATAATAATATACATTGATATGCTAAATAATTGGAACTTTTGTAATTATTCGTTTGTATAATTACAACATTTATCGTCGTTTTGTTCGACGGCGTTTTTGTTTTTTTGTCCGCGTCTTTCCACCCCATCCCCGAAGCGTTATTCCTTTTCCGTCTAATCCATATTGTAAGGGCTTGGCAAAATTGCCGTCACTATCTGAATAATAGGTGGCTGTATCTTGTGCTGGATCCAATATAAATGATGTTGTATTGTCTGGATTATCTTTGTATAAAAATATTTTTTGTTTCATTTTACCTCGATGAAATGATGAATTAATATTTTTAAAAAAACCATCGTAATTTGTAATATATCCACCCAGTCCCGTTTGTTGTATATGAACGTATGCCCCTTGTGGAATCGTTTCAGGATTACTGAGGTCGATGGATATTTCCGGCATTTCTATATATTAATCTTATGTGTTTTTCTTATCCAGGCAATCAATTCTTCCTTCTCACATACGCCAAAACCATTCTCGAAATTGCGTAAATCAAAGAATCGCGGTTTCGCCATCTTCTCTGTCTTGTAGAAAACATAAGGCCCAAACTTGCCGTTTCGAATACTCAGGTCGGGGGTCAGCTTGCGCAAAATGGTGCGTGATGGTGCCTGGTCGGTCTCGATGACCGGCAAAACATCCGCATATACAATTTGGTCAAACGGTTTCTTCACCTCCTTGAGCGATATTCGGGTAACTTCTTGAGCACTATCTTGAGCACCATCTTGAGGGGCTCCACCTTTTAGTGGTTCCAGTTCCACATAGGGCCCATATTTCCCCGTTTTTAGGGTCACGGTGCGACCACCATACTTACCCAGTTCCCGCCCCGACACTTCGACTAAATCCTCCAACGTATATTTGCCCGCCTCCAATGCATCCATGTCCAATGTAAGGTCTTTCTTAATGGGTCGGAACACCGGTTTGCCATCTTCTTGGGTCTCCGTCTTGTGTTTGAGAACCGCGCCAAACTTCTGGAACACCACAACGTAGTTGTCATCGATGGAATACGCCTTCTTCTCCAAGGTATCGATGGTCTTTATCAAACGGCCAATCTCTTCGTGGCATTCGCGGCAAACCTGATGCCACGGTTCTGTGCCCGATGCTATGGCGTCGAGTCTCTCCTCCATCTTCTTGGTATAATCGAACGAAAACAGGTCGCTGAAATGCTGATAGAGGAACTCAACGACGACGACGCCCATGGGGTCAATGACCAGTTTCTGGTGTTCGGCGCCCATGATTTTGCTGACGGTTTTGACCTCAAAATCGGTGTTTTGTCTCAATGTGTATTCGCGGCATTCAACAGCCGTCCCTTCGACGTCGCGTTTCTCTACATACTTGCGGGTCTGGATTACGTCGGTGAGCATCGCAAATGTGGACGGGCGGCCGATGCCATTGTCATCGAGTTTCTGGATAAGACTTGCTTCAGTGTATCGCGAATGACGGTGGGAGAACCCGGGAACAGACTGGATATAGTTGTACTGGACCGGTTTGCCTTTGAGGGCGTGGAATCGGAGAAGCATTGCCCCCAGGTCTGCTGGTGACACCTTATCTGAAGTGTCCAAGGAATTGTCCAAGGATTTATCCAAAGGTGCATCCTTGTCTAAGGACTTACTGTCAAAAGGTGCGGATTTATCCAAAGGTGAAGACTTACTGTCTTGAGCATCTTGGAACCCGCCAAACTTGGGTATTTCGATGTTGTTTTTGTACATATGGTCAAGGGGGGCACTGATGGTCAACGGCAACACATTGTAGGTCGCCGCCGACATACAACTTTGGACCGTATTTAGCCAAATGAGTTTATAAAGGCGACCGATCGTCGCGCTCGTCTTGTCGCCCACCAAGACCAGCTCGCGCATCTGGATATTGGTCGCGCGAATGGCTTCGTGGGGGTTGTTTGTGTCGGTGACAACAGGCTGATCCGGTGATACATGTTTCGGCGACCATTTTTCCGTAATATACTGCGTGGCCTTCTCTACAAACTCGGGGGCGTATTTGCGGTTCTCCGTTCGCATATAGGTGATATGACCCAGTTGATACAAGGTCTGACATGCGGCCATCGTCTCTTTGGCACCGAGTCGCATCATGTTGTTTGCCGCCTGTAAGAGCGCCGATGTATTGTATGGTTTGGGCGGGGCCCGTTCAGCGAGGCGTTGTTCGCCTGCGACAAAAATATGGGGCCACGACTTGGACGCCGCGAGAAACTTCTCTACGTCATTATCGTGCTCAAACTCTTGGTCCAAGGTGAATATGGTGTTTTGCGGGAAAAAGGCGGCCTGGATGCGGTGTTTCTTTGTGGCGGTCTCCTTTGCCTTCTGCTCATTGTCGTACACGAGTTTGAGCGCGGGAGTTTGGCATCGGCCCGCCGACAAGGCGTTCTCATTATTCCGGCACACGTGGCGCCACAAGAGCGGACTGACACCGAACCCCACCAACATATCGAGGACTTGGCGGGCTTGCTGAGCGCGGACCATGTTCATATCGATGAGGCCTGGATTGGCGACAGCTTTGAGAAGCGCAGGTTTTGTCACTTCGTGAAAAAGGATACGGCGCGTGGTTTCTACAGGGAGTCCAAAGACTTGGCAAATATGCCAGGCGATGGCCTCGCCTTCGCGGTCGTGGTCAGAGGCGAGAATGATATTTGCTGGAGGATAATCGGCGATGATGGCGCGCATCTTGGCGACGTGGTCTTTTTTCTCGGGGTCAATCACATACTTGGGCTCGAAGTTGTTCTGGATATCGATTGATTTTATGCCGCCATCCATCGTGCGGATGTGGCCGAGACAAGAGATACACTTGTAGTCGGCACCAAGATAAGACTCGATGCTTTTACATTTGCTGGCGGATTCGACGATGATGAGATGACCTGTTACTAAAGATGCTTTGAATGTTTTTAATAACGGAGTTTTGGACTTCGGTTTTTCGAGGGCAACTGGGATATCTGCAATGGTGGTTTTCTTCTTGGGTCCCATTAACTAAACAAGTGAAATATATTTATGTCTTTTACATAACAACATCCTCTATTGTGCTGCCAAATAGTTGCGTCCATTGTATGCGATGGTACTCATACCCAGACACAAGAGAAATAATTTGTCGGACATGGTTAAAATATAGGATTCTTGGAATGCAAGGTAAGTGAGATAAGGACCGTATATGAAAATATCGATGAGACGCACGGACTGAGTTTTGCCGCGATTGGTTGCGGTAAACCAGCCGATGAAAGCAAATACGACGGAGCATATTATGAGAATCATGGGGGTGTCCATCGGTGTATATATATAACACGTTGTTTCAAATTAAAGATTTGCCTCTATTATATACAAAATGCCTCGAATTATACCGGTGAAGATTTAAAACCGACTGTGGTCGGCCCCCCCAAAGGGGGCCTCCCGAACCCCCGAAGGGGTGCTTTTCCCTTCGGGAAATCGTTACTACCCGCAGGGAACCGCTCGATTGAAGATTTAAAACGGTTCGGGAGGCCCCCGAAGGGAGGGGGCCGACCACAGTCCGTTTTGCTGGCGGAAAAGCATAAGCTTTTCCTAAGCGGATTAGCTTATGCTCCCAAAGGGAGCATAGGCTACATTAAATCTTCAATGGTGTAAGCTCTCAGAAAAATATCCTCTATTGTGCCACCAAATAATTGCGTCCGTTGTACGCGATGCCGATTGTTAACAATATAATTTTATGATTTCTATTAATTCTGTGTTTTCTTCCCGTTCAATTCTGACAACGCATTTGTTAATTGTCTCTACCAGTTTATTTAATTTATCTTGAATATCTATTTTACTGACGTTCGTGTCTGGATTGAACCGGATAAATATCCATTTGCCACTATGAATCATATACACATCATCGTAACGTATTTCTTCATCTTTTTTATCATATCCACGATGACCAAACTCATCGGTTTCAATGGCTAAAATTGTATTACCTATTAATTTACGATGGTCTATACGTCGACGATGGGTGCAATCACAATTACCAGTATAAAGCGGTCTGTCGTGTATAAATCCATCAAACGTTTCATTTATTATATTTCTTACCATAATTTCTTTGGTATGGCTATATACTTTTTTACTTCGTTCGTCGTTTGGAAAGATTTGTTTGAAACAAGTCGCACAATATCCGTCGTATTTAATACTACCACAACGGCTATCAATCCAATCTATACAATTAGGACATCTGTTGCCGCCGCCATGTGCTACACATTTATCGGTTTTGCCTTGTGCGCTTGCTGTACAATCTAATTCAACACATCGTTTGCCGCCGCCGTGTCTTTTACATTTGTCGGTTTTGCCTTCTGCGCCGGATGTACAGTTTGGTTCAATGCATCTTTTGCCGCCGCCGTGTGTTATACATTTATCAGATTTGCATTGTGCGCTTGCTGTACAATCTAATTCAACACATCGTTTGCCGCCGCCGTGTCTTTTACATTTATCTGTTTTGCCTTCTGCGCCGGTTGTACAATCTGATACAACGCATCGTTTGCCGCCACCGTGTGCTATACATTTATCTGTTTTACCAATGGCACTTGCTGTACAGTTTGGTTCAACGCATCGTTTGCCGCCACCATGTGCTACACATTTGTCGGTTTTGCCTTCTGCGCCGGATGTACAGTTTGGTTCAGCGCATCGTTTGCCGCCACCATGTGCTACACATTTATCAGTTTTGCCAATGGCACTTGCTGTACAATATTGTTCAACGCATCGTTTGCCGCCACCGTGTGCTATACATTTGTCGGTTTTACCAATAGCACTTGCTGTACAATATTGTTCAACGCATCGTTTGCCGCCACCGTGTGCTATACATTTGTCGGTTTTACCAATAGCACTTGCTGTACAATCGGATACAACGCATCGTTTGCCGCCACCGTGTGCTACACATTTATCTGTTTTACCTCGTGCGCCGGATGTACAATTTGGTACAACGCATCGTTTGCCGCCGCCGTGTGCTATACATTTATCTGTTTTGCCTTGGGCACTCGATGTACAGTTTAGTTCAGCGCAACAACGTGTATTACTATTTTTTATTACAACACAATATTCTTGCGACATAATATTATTTTAAATATAATATGTATATTATATTTAAATCAATTTTATAGACGAGTTCCCTTAAAAACTTAAAAATCGATCAAAATACTGTTTGGACACAATGATTCGTATTGCCGCCAGATTGCCACTACTCGGTCTCCTTCTTTTCCCATCATCCCCTTTTGTTATAGTCCCATTCATGTAGTTGCTATAATGAACATACGCATCATAAAGCGAGACATGCTCCGTCACTTGGCGCCATCCTTCGCATCCCAGCCGGTCTTTCAAGTCTTCCATGGCCATCTGGATATCCAGCTGTTTATCCCACATCTTGTTCTTCATCTTGTAAATATATTTATCACCCTCTATTTCCACTTCTGGATAAAAGTACGTAATCAAATCGCAAATCTGCTTCTCACTCAACTGGACGGGTGATTCACGGCGTGATTCCGACCACTTTTTGAACAAAACCGCGACTTCGCTGATTTCCAGTTCCAATTCTGTCTCGTCATGCTCCATCGAATCGTCCCAGAACTGGAGGAACTTACACACATTGGGCAAATATTTGCTGTTGATTCCGGCGAAGACATCGGCCTCTACATCGTAGTAGTCGGACAATCGCGTCGTCAGATGCGTCTTCAATTTGGTGGTGACAATCACATTGGGCAAACGCTTGGCCTCTAGGAAATGCCTCCATAAATAGGACATGTTCTTCCAAGATATCTTGATATCGGCCAAGGAAGATATCTTGATATCGGCCAAGGAAGATATCTTGATATCGGCTAATGGAGATATCTTGATCTCGGATAAGACCTTGGGCTCAGACACTCCAATATACTCCCCCACAAACATATCCACTAGGGCATCTGGACTTATATTCTTCAAGAAGAACACGGCATTCACCAACTCGGCATCGTTGCTATACTTGAGCGCGTAATTGTCCGAGTTTATATATCGATTCGCATAATGGCACGCAACACACAAAATATCGAGGCCTCTATCATTAAACCCCGATTCAAACACCGGATTCTCTGCTTCCAAGTTGAAATTGAAAATACGTATGTTGGAATAACTGTGGTCTGCGTGGTATTTGAACTTGAATGTTTGTGATAAATTACACCCAAACCACGACTGGCACAAAGTATTCAAACGATGGATGAATTGTTTGGTCGAGGCGGGAACAATGTGGATGAGAGAGGCGACGACCGCATCGTCATCCGCATTTCGCGTTTTTCCTACAATATTTTCGCCTAAAATTGTCAAAAAGTACTTGGCCTCTGTTTTTGTCTTGAAAATCGCTGGACAAAAAAGATTCAAAACCGCCTGAATCGTCTCAGATTCCGGAATTGCCTTGTACAAATGATTCTCCTTGATTCGTTTCATGATGGTCGCCTTGGTCTTGTGTTTCCACTGCATCAAGTTTGCGTCTTTACTAATTGTGGAAAGCACATTAAACAGGATGTCGTCTTCACCATATTGGCGGTATCGGTCGCCATTGTAATAGAAAAACGTCTCCGTCGAAGGATGATAAAAATAACGATTGTTATAGAGGAAATGCTGGATGAACATATCCTGTTCCGCGGTCAGTTCATCCATGCGTTGGTTTCGTTCGTGGTGGGTCCGTTCAATGTTTTCGAATATGAGAGGCAACTGAGAACAAACGTAATTGACCATTTTTTGTTCCATAAAGGGGTTTTGTTCGTATTTGGAATACAAAGTTTGTATTGCCTCTATTATCTTGGCTTGGTTCGACATTATTTAAATAATATAAAAATGTGTTTATATTGTTTGTTGATTGCGACTTTTGTGTCGTTTATTTGCGTGATTTGCGCGTGCTTGAGCGGCACTTGCGACAATGTCTGCTCTTGGCGGTTCGTGCGTATTCACACGACTTGGTGGCGCGTTTACATTGCTTAACGGTTTTGCGGGAACAACGGACTTTGCTTGGCATTATATTATATTATACCAATTTATTTGCTTAAGGGTGAGCTTTGCTTAAGGGTGAGCTTTGCTTAAGGGTGAGCCTATTTGCGACTGCTTCTACTCTTTCTGGCGGTCTTCTTGACATAGCCAAATTTGCCCTTCTTGGCAAAGAACCCGTGCTTCTCCAAACGCTTCTCCTTCTTGGCGGTGGCATGTTTCTTGGCACTGACAATGCGACCCCACTTGTTCATCACAAGCTGGGATATGGTCAAACCACCCGTTGTCTTGTAGGCAGTTTTGTTGTGTACTTGGGTGCGGGAACCGAATAACTCGGGATACTTTTTTCCATCGACGTGGTAAAATCCATCAGGTTGGCGAACAGGTTTCTTCATCTTGTATATTACACAGGCCGAAAAAAATGATTGCCTCTATCAATTTGTAAGTGGAACGACTAATTGTAAGCAACGCGACTAATTCCTAAGTGGAACAATCGTCGGCTGACGCGGAACCAGCCCCGGACTCAACGTACTCATATCGTATACTGTGATGCGCCGTTTGCGTCCTTCATTGGTTGTCGAAGAGAACAACTGACTATACCTCTGTTTCTGGCTAATATTGGGATTATTTCCGGCGGTAACGACGCGATTATATAGGACCGTGCGTTTTGATTCACACCACTGGATTCCGCGCCGCATACATTTCGAGGATGTCGTGTCCATATTATACATCAGTTCAAGAAAAAACATATACCCTTGTTCAAGGTTACATGCCTTGCCTTATCCCGTTCACTTACCTTCGACCTTCACTTTTCGCACCACTTTGACCACCTTTTTCGTGGTAGTCGGCTCAGCATTCTGGATTTGCTCGCGCACCTTCTTATATTCGCCATACTTGGTCTCCAGCTGTTCCAATTCGTGTATCCAGATTTGCTCGGGTGTTGTGCGAGTGAGGATATCAAGCTCCTTCATCATATCATCGCGCTCCTTGCGCAACCGGGCCACGTTTTCCGCGGTCACCGAATCCATCGGCATTTTCACTAAATACTTGTAATCGCCATCCACTGGTTCGAATCCCGCTTCCGCTAAAGTCTTGGTGACCGCATCGGCCGACTTGCGTCGCAAATCAATCTTGTCAATGAGCGTGTACTCAATATACTTGGCGCGACTTGTGAGCAGTTCGGTCTTCTTCGTCATATCTGCCAACAGGTGCGCCTTTCGCACACGATACGCTTCGAGTCGGACTCCATAATAGTCGCGAATCAGCTCGTCCGTATTCTCATATTTGGTCAGCTTGGCATTGCCATTGAACATATGGATGTTTGATGTCTTCACCGTAGTCGTCAGCTTCAACAACTTCTCGACGCCGTCAATTCCATTGGCGTCTTTCTGCGCAATCAGCTCGTCGACACGACCCTTGGGCAACACCACCGTAATATTAATTCCGACCTCGGTACAAAGCGATGTGAAGTCTTTGATTTGCGGCACAATCTTCTTGCCGTCTTTGTCGACACCGCCGTCCATCATCTCTTCGAGCCCCTTGATATAAGGCATCGTCCAGCGACCAACTGGCAATTCGGTCACGCTGATGGTGTCTGGTCCTGTGCGCTCATAACGTCCCTTAATCAAATACTTATCCGCTTCGATTTTCGCGATGGTGCCGCGGAACCCCTCGTAGTAAGGAGTCAGCTCGACGGGCTCAGTGCCGCGCAACAATGCACGAACATACGCAATCAGGTCGCCCGGGTTGTATGGCGGGACAGAGCACGAGAATCCAGTGCCAATGCCGCGGATACCATTCACGAGCGCAAATGGTATGATGGGGACATAATGGTCGGGCTCCACCAGGGTTCCATCATCGTCTAAATAATGGAGAACGGCGTCATCCGCCTCGGGGAATATGTAGCGCGTGAGTTGATTCAACATGGTGAAGATGTATCTTTCCGACGCGGAGTCGTCACCGCCCTGGAGTCGGGTACCGAATTGGCCGTTGGGTTCGAGCAAATTGATGTTATTGGAGCCGACGAAATTTTGCGCCATATTCACAATGGCGCCGTTCAAACTCGCCTCGCCGTGGTGGTAGGCACTGTTCTCCGACACGTATCCCGAGAACTGCGCGACCTTGATTTCACTGGTGAGTCGGCGCTTGAATGCCGAAAACAGGATTTTGCGCAAACTGATTTTGAGCCCGTCCATCGCACAAGGAATCGAACGGGCGCAGTCGTAATTGCTGAAATGGATGAGTTCGCGGTCGACAAACTCGTCATAGGAGACATTCGGCTTGCTCGTGTTCAAGAACGCGTTTTTGTCGTATTTCTCTATGAGCCACGTCTTGCGGTCGTTCGCGCGCTTGTCGTTGAAGACCTTGTCGACCACGTCGTCGCTGGTCGCTTTGTCATAGACGAAGTCCACAATTTTCTTGTTGGCGAAATACTCCTTGAACTCCTCCGACTTGGATGTGCCTAAACCCTTGAAGTATTTGATTTTCCACGACGCCGCCGTCGCCTCGCCAATCTCGGTTTTCCACGACTCATATTCTCCATTGTTGTAGAATGACAGAGTTTGCGCCCCCTTGGATGCGCGGAGGATGGGCGTGTTCATGAACGAGATGAATCCGGGAATCTGGGTGAGCGATTTCCATTCGCAGTGGAACAAGTTGATACAGAGCCCCTTGATGTGACTGCCGTCCGTATCTTGGTCACACATAATCATGATTTTGCCGTAGCGCAAGAATCGCGTGACGTCTTCCATGGACTCGTAGTTGCGGCTATTTTCCAGGCCGAGGATTTTTTTAATGTCGGTGATTTCCTTGTTGTCGGTGATTTTCTTGACGGACTCGCCGCGAACATTGAGGAGTTTTCCGCGGAGGGGATAGATGCCGATGATGTTGCGGTCGGTGGATGACAGGCCAGACACGATACCGGACATGGCACTGAGTCCCTCGCACAAAATCAGGATACATTCGCCGGACTTCTCAGTGCCGCTGAAGTTGGCGTCCATGAAGTTCTCAATGCCGCGGATATTCTTGGTCTTGGAGCCGTCCGTCTTCTTGGCAGCGACGTTCTTCTCCTTGGCCTGGGTGAGGTCGCACGCGGTGTCCATGACACCCATCTTCGCCACTTTCTCGACAAAAGCGTCGCTGACGGAACATGCCGACCCGAACTTGGACGACGGTGTATTCATGAAGTCTTTTGTCTGACTGTCGAACGCAGGGTTCTCGATATTACACCGCAAGAACAATATGAGCTGTTCCTTGATGGCGGCGGGATTCACGCGCACCTTCTTCTTCTTCTCAATAAAGTCCGTGATTTTGCGCACAATTTGGCCGACAATGTAGTCGACGTGTTTTCCGCCCTTATAGGTACAAATGCCGTTGACGAATGAGACCTGGGTGAACTCCTGATCGGGAGCGAGAGCGACGGCGTATTCCCAGTGCCCGCATTCGGACGCCTCGTAGACGCGTTTCGCCGCATCCTTGCTGCCAATGTACATATCGATGTATTGCTGGAAACTCTTGAAGGGGCACGGCACGCCATTGTAGGCAAACTTGAGTTTCTTCTCCGATTGGTCGGTCACCGCGCAAATGTCGTAGAATCGCTTCTTGAAAAGCGCGAGCATATCGGGCGTCAAATTGGCGATGCCGAATCGGCGGTAATCGGGTTTAAACGACACCTTGGTATACGGTTTGGCAGCGGCGCCTTTGACCTTGGTAATCACGGGCGGCTCCACAACATCAAGGTTCTGCGAAAATCGCTGGAAATATTTGAGCCCGCGTTTGTGGTCGACGGTTTCTACGTATCCTTCGCTCGACCAGATGAGGACGAGTTTGAATCCAAATCCGTTCTTTCCGCCGACGATACGCTTCTCATCCTTGTCGTAGTTTGTCGACGTGCGCAGTTCGCCGAATATCATCTGGGGAATCCAGACGTCGTATTCGGGGTGCTTCGCCACGTCGATGCCGTTGCCGTCGTTCTCCATGGTGATGGAGCCGTCTTCGGCATTTACGTCTACATTGATATAGGATACGAGCTTGACTCCATCGGGGTCCTCGCCGTGGCGCTGGAGCATGCGGACCACGTGGTCGCGGCAATTGACGATACCTTCGTCAAAGAGTTTGTAGAGCCCGGGAATGTGCTGGATGGTTTTGCGGATAATCATGGTGTCGTCGTTTATCCACAGATGTTCGTCCACATTCTCGATGGACCCAATATACGTATCGGGGTTATCGAGAATGTGCTGCTTGTCGGTCTTCTTCTGGTATTGCTTGGCTAAGGCGGTTGCTGACATTTTTTGTATGGTAATTTGATATTGATTTATCATACAAAACGTTTTCAATTTTATGCGTAGGTGGTCAGTGTTTGAATTACGGTATTGCTTGACATAGTTGTTACATTTGTTATAAATACGTAAAATTGTTGAACAAAACAAGATGTACTTGCTGGTGCCGTAAGTGGACCCTTTATAGCAGGTGTACCACTAACTCCATTTGTCAATGCTAACGTAATTGCATTAAAAAACCCTGTTGTAGCACCACCAACATAAATAAATGTAAACACATAGGAACGATTTAATATTGTTGGAATATTTGTAATATTTAATGTTTGGGCTGTAGCCATCGTAGTAATATATCGGATTAAACCATCTCCAAATGATGCTGATAATGCCGCCGACACTGTGATAGGGATAAACTTCTCTGTAACATTACTATAAGCCAATGTTCCCGAAATGTCAAGATTGTATTCTGGTGTAAAAGTATTGACACCGACATTTCCGGTTCCATTTGAGGCATAGAGGGATATGCGATCACTCATATTATTTCCAGACCCATCATTGCTTTCAACGCCGATTACCATCAGACCACCATTGGTTTCTGTTGTAATATTTGGATTATTATTATCAGAATACTGAATGTATCCATAGTCAGTTGTCACATTGGGAGAGGTAAATGTAATAGATGACCGACCGCCAGTTGCGGTATGTGAGAGGACAAGCGAACCGGTTGTTCCCGATGCCGCTGTGCCAAGACCAGTTTCTGTTAAACGGGCGACACCGCTTACATCAAGTGAATATGGCGCACCTAGGAGTCGATTTATAGCAAGAGAACGCGAAGACGTTGCCGAACCAATTTGGATATTTCCAAGAAATGCTACATCAGCTAGACGTGATACAGTATTACCAAAAACACCATTGATACTGAGGTCAATGGCTGATTTACTATAGACATTACCAAAAACACCGTTGATACTTAGGTCAATGGCTGATTTACTATAGACATTACCAAAAACACCGTTGATACTTAGGTCAATGGCTGATTTACTATAGACATTACCAAAAACACCATTAATACTTAGGTCAATTGCTGACTTGCTATAGATGTTACCAAGAACACCATTAATACTTAGGTCAATGGCTGACTTGCTATAGATGTTACCAAGAACACCATTAATACTTAGGTCAATGGCTGATTTACTATAGATGTTACCAAGAACACCATTAATACTCAAGTCAATTGATGATTTACTATAAATATTACCAGTAATACTAGCATTCGGTGTTGAATTAGTATATACATTACCAAAAACACCATTGATACTTAGGTCAATAGCAGACTTGCTATAGACATTACCAAATACACCGTTAATACTCAGGTCAATGGCTGATTTACTATAGACGTTACCAAGAACACCATTAATACTCAGGTCAATGGCTGATTTACTATAAATGTTACCAAGAACACCATTAATACTCAGGTCAATGGCTGATTTACTATAAATGTTACCAAGAACACCATTAAT